>Ga0209426_1000137_pt1 | contig 113613 bp, 94 predicted proteins | sample Deesub1362B_J571_FD_187697 | JGI IMG/M metagenome (GOLD analysis project Ga0209426, IMG submission 187697) | Deep oceanic, basalt-hosted subsurface ecosystem from Juan de Fuca Ridge flank, Pacific Ocean, CORK Borehole 1362B_J2.571 (SPAdes)... ... | reverse complement strand
CTCGCTCCCACAGGGGGTCATCGCATGGGTCAGAAACCCACGTCCAGCACCACATTGTCCAGATACGTCCCCGCCGGCGGCGTGGTCTGGTCGGTGTAGATTTTCGCGTTGTAATTGAAGATCTGGCTCCCGGTGCCCAGACCATTTCCTGGATTGACCTCGGCGTCAGTGCTCGACCGGCGCGCACTGCCGACACTGCCCCAACGAGTAGTCCCGGCGCTTTTGAAGATGTCGTAGGCCAGATAATTGCTCCCGGAAATCATCCGCCGTCGACCGCCGACACTGACCGGGTTCTGCCCGTCGCTCAAACCGACGGTGTAGGCGCTGCCCTTGGTGCAGGCCAGATTGATCGTCTGCCCGGTCACCGGAGTAAAGGCGCTGATCACCGGCGCGCTGCCAAAGGCAATGTTTGGCGCGGTAATCGTGCAGTCGTTGGACACGGTCAGGTTCACCGTCAACGTCGCCGTACCGCTGTTGATGTCGCGCCCCAGGCAAATACTGCCGGCACCGATCCCGGAGCAGTAATTCCAGTTCCAGAAAATACTCAGGGTTTCCGTGTAGACCCCGGCGGCAACGTTGCTGCCAATGGTCGTGCTCAGGTACAGCGGCACGGTTTTCGGGGTGGTGCCGTTGAGCAGCCCCAAGGCGTCGATGATGCCATTGCGGGCGAAGTCGAAGGCGGTGCCACGGGTCACCGGGTAGCTGGTGCTGTTATTGGCGTAGATCGTGTAGCCGATGACATCGCCGGTTGGCCCGAGCAAGCCGCTCTGGGTCGAGGTAATGGTGGCGTAAAAGTGATCATTGCTGGTCAGCAGGGTCAGCAGCGAACCCGTACAACTCAACCCGGCGTTGAGCGTGGAACTGGGCTGCGTCGTGGTGCGCACGGCAATCGAACTGATCGAACCGAACGCCGCCGCAGTGGTACTGACCACCGAACACAAGGCCTGTGCCGCCCCAGGCAGCAACAGCGCCAGACACAGGCAAATCCGCGCCGCGCTCATTGACACACCAACGGGCCGATCAGCGGCACCTGGCTTTGCTGCATATCCACGTCGAATCGCGTCTTGCAGGTCTTGCCGTCTGCCAGCGTCACCAACAACGAGTTCTGTGCCTGCAGGTTTTCCAGGTAGACCAGGCCATCCCAGCCAACCACCGTGCGCGCCCCGCTTTGCTCGTGCAACACGCCCGCGCCCAATGGCAGTTCACGTTGCTGCGCGTCCACCAGCACGATACTCGCAGCGATCACCCGACTCAGTGGAAACTCCAGCAAATACCCGCTGCCCCGGCGCACGGCGATGCGCTGCTCGACGTTGGGGCTGCGCACGTTGGCGGGCAGGTTCAGCGGATCGATTTCATATTTGCCGCGGTAATAGGCGCTGCTCCAAGGCACCAGCAGATGGCCGTTCTTGTCGGTTTGCCCGACCTGCTGGTTTTCGTAGCGCACTGGAATGTCGGCAAAGCCGTCGGTACTGACCACCACAAACGCATCGTCGATACGATTGGCCGCGAACGCCTGGCGATCCATCCACACCAGCGAGCCACTGGCATCGGCCCAACGGGTTTCGGCGTCTGAAGTGCCGTAGACCCCGGCCTGCAATTGCACCGATTGCAGGCGCCAGGTCAGGTCGGCCTGACGATAATCGGGGCCATCACCCTCGGCGTAGCCCAGATTGAAACCGACCCCGCCCTCGGTCGGCACCGAACGACTGTAATTGACCCGCTGCTGACTCTGCCCGGTCTTGCTGCGCTCGCTGCTGATTGCCAGGCTGCCGCGCAGATCGAACGGAATCACCAGTTGCGCCTGCACCGCCCAGTGGCTGTCGCCGATCTCGCGGTTGGCCGAAAGGTAGAAACTGCTGTTGCGCCACAACGGCTTGCTCCAGCTCAGGTTGAGCAGGCGCGTGCGCGAATCGTCCGCCGCGCGCACGTCGAAATAGCCGGCACCGAGGCTGCCCCAACGGTCGAGGTTGACACTCAGGGTCGCCTGCTCGCTGCGCCGGCTGAGGCTGATGTAAGGCGTGTCGATCACACTCAGGTCGGCGTATTGGTCGCGGCGTTGCAAGCGTTGCCAGGAAAAACTGTAGCGCTGGCTGCTGTACTGATAACCGAGGCTGAACTGGTTGCCCCCCTCACCTTCGAAACGGCTCTGACTGATGGCGCTGTTGAGCACGCCGAAATTGCCCAGGCGCAGGTTGCCGCCGATGCCGCCGAGGGTCAGCGAATCCGCCGCTTCGGCATGGCTTTCCAGGGTAAAGCTGTCACTGACGCCGTAGCGCAGGCTGCCGGAGGTGACACCGGTGCCGTAGCTGAAGTCCTTCAAACCGTAATCGCGGCGCAACGTACCGGCAGCCACGGAAAAATCGCTCAGGCCTTTTTGCAGCAAACTGCTGGTGACATAGAACGGCACCGTCGTCGAGACCTGCCGCCCCAGCGCATCGGTGGTCACCACCACCGCCTCACCGGCGCCGTTGATGAACGGAATGTTGGTCAGGGTATACGGCCCCGGTTGCAGGTCGTTGCTGCTGGACTTGTAGCCGTTGATAAACAGATCTACCGAGGACGGCACCGCCGCTTCCCCAGCGAACTGCGGCAACGGATAGGTCACCAGATCCGGACGCACGGCAAAGTCCCGCGAGAACTGCACACCGCCCAGACGCACCGAGTTGCTCCAGGGCAAGGCGCCGCTGATCACGTCGCCGCCTTCGTAGGTGAGCATTCGCTCGTCATCCGAGTATCGCCAGGTGGTGTCGTAGCGCAGGTAGCCGTTGTCCAGCGTACTGAGCGAATCGCCGGACAAGGTGCGCCGGTACTGCCCGGTGTTGGACAGGGTGCCCCAGCCGTCGAACAGCCGCAGCTCGTTCCAGGCCGCCAGATAGGTGCCGGCGTCGTCGGTGTCATTGAGGTACAGGTCATAATTGAACAGCGCACCGAAACTGCTCAGCGCCGGAGTGCGCGGATAGTTCTCGCGATTGCCAATGAACTGGTCCGGCAGCCACTGCGGCGGAACATCCAGCAGCAGGCGCTGACCGACACTGTCGTACTCGCTGTGCAGTCCCGGCAGGCCGTCAAGATCGACTTCGTCAGCACTACCGTCAGGCAGTTTCATCCCGGTTTCGCGTAATGCGCTGGCCGGCAGAAACAGATGCCCGTCACGCTGCTGTACCGCCACCACCCGCCCGGTGTTCATCTGATTGACCACCAACTCCAGAAACAACTGTGCATCACTGACGGCCTCCATGCCGCTGGGAGGCGGCGGCAATTCGCCGGCCCCGCTGGGTTGCACGACCATCAGGCACCACGCGCCAGTCATCAGCCACAACGGACGCTGAATACGACGAGCCCATCCTGAGCTCATACACGCTTTACGTCCGTCAATGGACTGAGTCCTCCTGATGCCACTATTGCCAAAGCCAGTTATCTTTCTCTGGAATTTTGGCGACACGATGTAATCATTGTGGCGAGGGAGCTTGCTCCCGCTCGGCGGCGCAGCCGTCGTCAGAACTGTTTGAGCGGACTACCTGACACGGCTTGGGGGCTGCTTCGCAACCCAGCGGGAGCAAGCTCCCTCGCCACAAAAGTCCACTCGGCATGGCTCCTTTTTCAGCGCTCCGGCGCAATGCTCTGCACCTGCGCCCCGCCATTGACCCGCACCTGCAGCGCCGACTCGCTCGCCAAGGGGCCCGGTGCCGGCCAGCGCATCACCGCCCCCGGCAGCACGTAACCCAACAGGCCCTCGGCCAACGGCTTGTTTTGCCCGCCCTGTTTGATCGCCACGTCAGTCAGCCGCGCATGCACCGCGCCCTGATTACGCACTTCGACATACGGCCGGCCGCCGACCGCCACCGTGCGCCAGCTCAATTGCGGCAGCCCCACGCCTTTGGGATCGCGCGGCCGCGTGCTGTCCTCCTTGCTCCACAGCCCCGCGCCGTAGGCAAACAACGGCACCGAATAACGCATCTGGAAGCGAATCGCCGCCGCCGTTTTGCCGCCCTCGGCAGCCGGTGGCTGAGCGCCAGGTATTTCGTCGATGATGATCCGGTAAGCCAGTTCCTGTCCCGGCGGCACATCCTTGGTTCGGGTCAGGCGCACCAGTTGTTTCTGGCCCGGTTCGATCTTCGCCACCGGCGGGCTGCCGATCACGTCGCGCTGGTTCTGGTATTGCTCTTCAAAGCCGCTCTGGCTCCAGCCGAACACTCGGATCTGCAGGTTGGCGGTTTCCGTGCCGCGGTTCTCCAGCCACAACGCACTGGCCTGTTGATCGGCCTCCAGCACCGGATCGATCGGCCAGATCAGCACCGAACTGGCGGCCTGCGCATTGCCAGCCCCAAGCATCACCAGCGCCAGCATCACGCGCTGCGCAACCGAATGCCGTGAAGTCACTGCCCCCATGAACCTGCTCCTTGTCGGCCATTCAAACGTCGCCTCACCACGACAGTTGCACCTGCAACACGTCGCTGTACGTCCCCCCAGGCTGATTGCCCGGCAACTGCACCTGCCCGTAAATCGGCAGGCTGATGTTGTTCGCATCGCTGTAAGCCACCGCCACGCTCTGACTGATGCCCAGGCTCTGGCTGTAAGCCGCATCGCGAAACAGCGCGTACGCCACCCGCGCACTGCCGCTGTTGAGCTGCATATGCCGACCACTGCTGTTGTACTGGCCGCCATCGACGCTCATGTTCAGCGTCACGCCCGGTGTGCATTGCAACTGCACGCCACCGGTCAGCGCCACTTGCACCGTGCCGGTGCCCAGAGCCGAACTCGTACCGAAATTCAGCCCACCGTAATTCGAGACACCGCCCACCACCAGGCACCCCGGGGTGATGGTGGCGCTGACCTGAAAGCTCTGACTGGTGGCGGCCCCCAGCGGCAGCGGCACACTGCCCGCACAGAGCAGGAGCAGCGCAGCACAGCCCTGACGGCGCATGGCATCAGAACGTCAGTTCGACAGCGACGGTGTCGGTGTACGTCCCCGCCGGCAACCCGGCCTTGCCCACCGCCTGACCATAAATATTCACCGTCTGCGCCACGCCGGTGCTGGTCGCCAGGTTGATCGTGCCGTCAATCGGCAGCAGCTGCGAATGCCCGGCATCGGTATAGAAATCGTACGGCACGTAGTTGGCGACACCGTCGTACAACGCACGTGCACCGCCCGGCGATTGACCATCGTGGGCACCGGCGCGCACCTTGACCACCGGCGTGGTGCCGCTGGAGCAAAGAATCGACAGCGCCCCGCCGCCACCGCCCAACACCTGCCCGCTGGCAGTGGTAAACAGGCTGTTGGCAGTACCGAAGTTCAGTGCACCGAAGTTCAGCCCGGTGGAGCCACCGGCGCCATTGACCTGACAACTGCTGATCAGGGTCAGGCTGGCGGTGATCTGGCCGGTGACCGTGGTGGCGGCGTGGGCACTGGAAACCAGCGTCAGGCCGAGCAACGACAAACCTATCCTTGATGCAAACGTGCGCATGGTGTCCGTCCTCTACGGGTTACCAGTCGAGCGTCACCGTCAGCGTGTCGGTATAGACACCTGCCGGTACCGCGCGGGTATTCGCCACCACCGTGCCAAAGACCGGAATCGGTATCTGCGCACCGCTGGTGACAGCGAAATTGTGTTGTTGGCCGATGCTGTAGCGTTGGCTGCCGGAGGCATCCAGGAACAGTTGATAAGGCAGGGTCTGGCGTCCGTTGCTCAGGCGGCGGGTGGTGCCGTCGCCGTGGGTACCGCCATCGATGGTGACCGTGAAACCGGTGACCGAGGGATTGCAGGCCACATTCAGCTTGCCGCTGCTGTCGCCGTCGAGACTGGCCTTGATGGGCGAAGTCCAGGTCGGCCCCTGCTGACCGAAATCAAGGGTGCCCAGATTGCTCACCGGGATCGCCGGGGTGGCGCTGTTGGTGACTTCGCACCCGGCGATCAGGATCAGTCGCGCGTTGATCTGCCCACTGATCGCCGCCTGTGCGTCGTCAGCAAGCAACAGCAGCGTACCCGTGGCGATGACCATCCAGTGCTTGCCTGTCATTGCGTCCGTCCCTACTCCTTCAGGATGCTTGCGTCTCCCGCGTTCAGCATTGAACGCCCCTTCCCTGCGCAGCCCGCCTCCAGCGGATTGCCTGAAATCCTGCACTCACCAGGTCACGGTGACCTTCACCAGATCCGAATAACGCCCGACCTGTGGCACCTGGGCCAGACGCTCGATCCGCGCATACAGCGGCAGCTCCACGGTGCCGCTGTCCGGCACCCGACCGCTGACCGGTACGTCCACCACCAACGGCACACGGCGCGCCGCGTCCTGATACAGGTGGTACGGAATAGGCTTGCTCCCGGCCGCTCCCGCCATGTAGCGAACCTCACCGACGCCGCCGTGCAGGCCACCGTCGACACGCAGCTGATAGGGTGTGTCGGGGTTGCACTCCAGGCGTGGCAACCGGTGGTTGGTCAGCGCCGCGCCCAAGGACCCGGCCGGATCATCGAGGCGCGCGGTGCTGCCAAAATCCAGCACGCCCAGTTGTTCGATACCCGCCTCGCGCTGCTGGCCGATCAATTGGCAACCACGCATCACGTCAACGCGGACTTCAACCTGAAGATCCGCCGCATATACCGCGCTCCCAAGTACCCCGAGCAGGCCCACCACCACACGTGCAATCACGGTCCCATTCCTTGGCAGGGAACATTCGGATGACGTTACTGTGTTTCAGGTTAGCAACAGTCGACGAATCCGCCAGTCGATTGGATCCATGGATCTTCCGGGATAAGTTTCGAAAGGTTGGCAATACAACGAATTACACCGCTGCAAATAGCTGTACGTTCCGCACAATGTTGTTCAGTAATCGCCCATTGGCGACAAGCCGCCATGGAGCCTGACGCCGCCTCTGGTTACACTATGGCGCCGCGCTCCCGGGCGCCGGCCTGATGACTACGGAGTGACTGCACTGTGCCCTCTCGAGCGCCCAAACGATCGCCACTGACCCAACGCTGGTCGGCGCTGCGCCGTTGGTTCGCCAAAGGCCGGCCAGCCAGTGCCGGGCATGACGCCACTGCCCGCTCGATCCACGAATACTTCCGGCACAAGGCTCACAGCCAGGGTTACACCCTCAGCCACAGCCAGCAGCGGGTAATCGATTGCATGGCACAACAGGCCAGCCTGTTGTTCGGTGCCAGGCCGCAAACACCGCCGAGCCTGTACCTGCATGGTGCGGTCGGACGCGGCAAGAGCTGGCTGCTCGAAGGCTTTTTTCAGGCCCTGCCCACCACGCAGAAACAGCGCGTGCATTTCCATGAATTCTTCGCCCGATTGCATCAGGGCATGTTCGAGCATCGCGAACAGGACGATGCTCTCGGCGTCACCCTCGATGAACTGTTACACGACTGCCGGGTGCTGTGTTTCGACGAATTTCATGTGCATGACATCGGCGATGCCATGCTCATCACCCGGCTGTTCAAGGCCTTGTTTCAGCGCGGCATTGTGTTGCTGGTGACCTCCAATTATCCGCCGGAGGGCTTGCTGCCTAACCCGCTCTATCACGCGCGTTTCAAACCAGTGATCGACTTGATCAACGCACGCATGCACGTGATGGAGGTCGGCGGCCCCCACGATTACCGCAGTCAGGCGAGCAATCATGCGCACCAGATCTTCACTCAAGGCCATTATGTGTGGCCGGCCACAGCGACCCAGCGCCTGGCGCTGAATCTGCCGCCCGAGGATGCGCCAGCCATGGCTCTGCCGGTGGGCAGCCGCCACATTCAGGCGCGCCTGTGCGAGGCTCGCCGGGTGGCTTTCAGTTTCAACGATTTGTGCGAGCAACCGACGGCGGTGATGGATTACCTGGAACTGTGTCGGCGTTTCGACCAGTGGATCATCGACGACCTGCCGGAACTGGACGAACGCTCGATCGCCGCGCAACAGCGCTTCATCAACCTGATCGACGTGCTCTACGACCAGGACAAACACCTGACCCTGCTCAGCCGCTTGCCGCTGCGCGAGACCCTGAGCGGCAACGCCATCGATCTGGCCCGCACCCGCAGCCGTCTGGGGCAGTTGCAGGAAATCCACTGATCCCATTAATCACCACCGATTACCACTGTGGGAGCGAGCTTGCTCGCGAAAGCGGAGTGTCAGTGACGAATCACTGACTGACAGGACGCCTTCGCGAGCAAGCTCGCTCCCACAGTGGATCAGAGTGTTCTTCAGTGCAAATCCCGGCTTTGCCGTTATCATGTCGCCCATTCCGAGCGCCTGGCGCTTCTTCATTTGATAGTGAACCTGCACATGCACACCCTTGCTCAATTGCGCGCCGGCGAGTTGTCGGGCATTACCCGGCTGGACCTGTCCTGTGGCCTGACCGAGTTCCCCCGGGAAATTTTCGAGCTGGCCGATACGCTGGAGGTGCTCAACCTCAGCGGCAACGCCTTGAGCAGCCTGCCGGACGACCTGCATCGGCTGACCCGCATGCGCATTCTGTTCTGCTCGGACAACCACTTTACCGAGGTGCCGGAGTGCGTCGGCCAGTGTGCAGCGCTGACGATGATCGGCTTCAAGGCCAATCGCATCCGCCACGTGTCGGGCGCTGCATTGCCGCCGCTGCTGCGCTGGTTGATCCTGACCGACAACTGCATCGACACCCTGCCCAGCGAACTGGGCGAGCGCCCGTACCTGCAAAAATTGCTGCTGGCCGGCAATCGCCTGCAAGCGCTGCCGACGTCGATGAGCCAGTGCCACCGTCTGGAGCTGATCCGCATCGCGGCCAACCAGTTGCGTGAACTGCCGCAGTGGCTGCTGACCCTGCCGAGCCTGACCTGGCTGGCGTATGCCGGCAATCCGCTGGAAACCGAAGCCGACGCCGCCGCGCTGGAGGCCACGCCGCTGATCGACTGGTCGACGCTGCGTCTGCAACAGCGTTTGGGCGAAGGCGCTTCCGGGGTTATTTCCCGGGCACAGTGGCAACGTAGCGCAGACTCGTCGGTGCCGGTCGCGGTGAAGCTGTACAAAGGCGAGATGACCAGCGACGGTTCGCCGCTGCACGAGATGAACGCGTGCATCACCGCCGGCCTGCACCCGAACCTGATCCGCGTGGAAGGCCGTGTTCACGGGCACCCTGACGGGCAACACGGGCTGGTGATGCAACTGATCGACCCAAGCTTTCGCAATCTGGCGGCATTGCCGAGCCTGGCGAGCTGCTCGCGGGATGTGTATGCCGAAGATTGCCGCTTCAGTGCCGAAGTGGCGCTGAACATTGCCAAGGGCATCGCTTCGGCGGCCGAGCACTTGCATCAACAGGGCATCACCCACGGCGACCTCTACGGCCACAACATTCTGTTGAACGATCAGGGCGATTGCTTGCTGGGGGATTTTGGCGCGGCATCGTTCCATGCCACCACGGACAATCTGGAAACCCGGGCGCTGCAACGCATCGAAGTGCGGGCGTTCGGGGTTTTGCTGGGGGAATTGCTGGCGCGCATCGACTCAGGGCTGAGTGCCGAGCGGCGCGAGGTGCTGCAAGCGCTGGAACAGCGTTGCTGTCAGCCGGATGTGCTGACGCGGCCGGGGTTTGGCGAAGTGATCGAGGTGCTGGAAAAGCTGTGACTGACACAAATCCTGTGGCGAGGGAGCTTGCTCCCGCTGGACGGCAAAGCCGTCCCAAAAACAACGACTGCTGCGCAGCCGAGCGGGAGCAAGCTCCCTCGCCACAGCTTATCTTTGTAACAAATCAGCCCGCCAGACCGACAAACATGTCCTGCACGTCATCGTGGTTGTCGAGACCTTCCAGGAACGCTTCAACTTCGGCCATCTGCTCGGCGCTCAGGCCGCTGACCGGGTTCTTCGGCTGGTAGCCGAGTTTCGCCGACAACACCGTGAAACCTTGCTCAGGCAGGGCTTTCTGGACGGCATCGAGGTCAGTCGGATCGGTCAGGAACAGGGTCGCGCCCTCTTCACCCGGCTCAAAGTCCTGGGCACCGGCCTCGATCGCGGCCATTTCCGGGTCGGCGTCCGGGGTGTCCGGCGAAGCTTCGATCATGCCGACGTGGTTGAAGTCCCAGGCCACCGAACCGGATGCGCCCAGTTGGCCCTTGCGGAACGCCACGCGGATTTCCGCGACGGTGCGGTTGATGTTGTCGGTCACGCACTCGACGATCAACGGAACCTGATGCGGTGCGAAACCTTCGTACGTCACACGGTGGTATTGCACGGTTTCGCCCAGCAAGCCAGCGCCTTTCTTGATGGCACGGTCCAGGGTTTCCTTGGGCATCGAGGCTTTCTTGGCCTGTTCGACCACCAGACGCAGGTGTGCGTTGGTGGCGGTATCGGCACCGTTGCGGGCAGCGATGGTGATTTCTTTCACCAGTTTGCCGAAGATCTTGCCCTTGGCGTTGGCTGCCGCTTCTTTGTGTTTAACCTTCCACTGTGCGCCCATTACTCACTCTCTTGATCTGTGGCGCCGAGACATCTATTGGCCGACGCGTGGCGCCAAGTTTATACGGCCTAAAGTCGGCAATCGACCAAAAAAATTCTTTGTTGAATCGACATCTTCACCGCGACTTGTAGGGCGATTCTGAAAAGCCCACCAGCCACGACCATTAATGCTCGGGTTTTCGTACCCTCTGCCGTCCGTATTGCCCCACAGAGCCCGTATGAATGCTCAATGACCAGCAAAGCCCGTTTACCCTGACCCTGACCGACGGCCCACTGTGCCTGCCGGTCCTGCGTTTCAGTGGCAAGGAAGCACTCAATCAGCCGTTTCGTTTCGAGATTGAAGTGATCGCCCTGGCCCCGGCCTTGGCGCCGGGCAGCCTGCTGCGGCAACCGGCGTTCCTGTGTCTGGGCGACGCTCACAGCATTCACGGCCTGATCCACAGTGTCAGTTGTGAGCATCGCGCCAGCCACCGCATTGGCTACCGATTGACGCTGGTGCCGCACCTGCAACGTCTGGCACAGTCGCCGCAGCGTCGGGTCTTCGTGCAAGCGAGCGTGCCGGCGATCCTTGCGCAACTGCTCGAAGAGCATGAACTGCCAGCCGACAGTTACCGGATCGAAATGAGCGTCGGCCACTACCCACCACGGGAATTTTGCCTGCAATACGAGGAGAGCGACCTGGCCTTCCTTCACCGTCTGTGTGAGCAGGAAGGCATTCACTATCACTTCGAACATCGCCCGGACGGGCATGTGGTGGTATTTGCCGATGACAACCTGAGCCTGCCGCAAGAACCGCTGGCAGTGCCGTTTGCCGTGACCGACGACACGCCATCACCGCGCATCAGCACGCTGTTACAGCGCCATGACGCGACACCGGTCATGGCCGCGCCCGGCATTCGAAACCGGGGCCAGGCAGTCATCAGCGCCGACGCGGCCAACCACCCCGTACCTGCGCTCACACCGCTCAACCTGTCGAGCGAGCAGCGTCACACCGAACAACGCAGCCGGCGCCATCTGCAGCGTCAGCGCTGCCAGTCGCGCACGATTCGCGGGCGCAGCGATTGCAGCGCACTGCGCAGCGGACATCTGCTGCAGATCAGCGAGCATCCGATCAACGCGTTCAACGAGCAATGGCTGATCACCGAATTGCAGCATCAAGGCCAGCACCCCTCGATCCTCGATCCGACAACGGACGCGCATCGCTATCACAACGATTTCACCGCCCTGCCCTGGTCGACCGATTTTCGCCCGCCCTTGGCGCAGCCGCGCCTGAACATCGGCGGCTATCACCTGGCACGAGTGCTGGGTTCGCCTGGCCAGCCAGCGCCACTGGATGATCGCGGGCGCATCGGCGTCAGCCTGTGGCCGACGCAGACAGCCGAGTCTGCATGCCTGTGGCTGCCGATCGCGCTGACCGGCGCCGGCCGCCTCGCCCCCCACCAACTGCCCCGCGCCGGCAGTGAGGTGTGGGTGAGCTTCCTCGACAGCGACCCTGATCGACCGATCCTCTGCCTCGCCCATCCACGCCCGGCGCCACCGAACGAAACGCCACCCCCGCGCGACGACAGCCTGTTGCTCGACTGGCTGCTCCACGGGGCCGATCCGTAAGCACCGCAGACATTGGAATTGAGTACAGCTGCCGGAAAGTGGTTGGCCGGGAGGTTGCTATCACGAGCAGGCTAACTCCTGCAGTTGGATTGGGTGTGAGCAGTGGGAGGTTGGTCGGCTGTCAGGCCGCCATCGCTGGCAAGCCAGCTCCCACAGGTGGATTGGGTGTGTTCAGTTGGAGATTTGGTCGCTGTCAGGCCGTCTTCGCGAGCAGGCTCGCTCCCACAGTGGGAATGGGTGCTGGCAGCTGGAGACTGGTCGGCTGTCAGGCCGCCATCGCTGGCAAGCCAGCTCCCACAGGTGGATTGGGTGTGTTCAGTTGGAGATTTGGTCGGCTGTCAGGCCGTCTTCGCGAGCAGGCTCGCTCCCACAGTGGGAATGGGGTGTTGGTAGCTGGAGACTGGTTGGCTGTCGGGCCGCCTTCGCTGGCAAGCCAGCTCCCACAGGTGGATTGGGTGCGGTCTGTTGGAAATTGGTCGGCCCATAGGCCGCCTTCGCTGGCAGGCTCGTTTCCACAGAAAAGCAAAGCAGTCCAGGCTGACCGCATGCTTTTCACCACTCAACAGGATGAGCGTTAGCTCGGCTGCAGCGCTTGATCTTGCCGTGCCGGCCCCATCGGCAGGCTGAGTGGAGGGGTTTATCCGGGGGTGGGAGCGCAGCGACCGTTTGGCGTAGCCAAACGCATCGAGAGGAGGTGCAGCGAAGCAAACCGTAGGCGATGCCCCCGGATGAACCCCGTAACGAAGGAACCCGAGCCTAAGCGAGGGCCGCACGCCGGGGCCAAGCCTTTTGCTTACTTTTCGGCGTCTGGAAAAGTGAGTCGCTGTAAGAGCGAAACCATAAGAAGCCGTTACCGCAGAAACGGATATGTACTCGGTAACCCAAAAGAACGCAGCGCTCGCCAGCCCCCAATCACCCCTTGTCAGCCTTCCCCGCCGCCGCCGCAAACTTCGCCAACCGCACATCCAGATGCCGCGGCCGCCGCCCATGGTCCTCAGCCCGCTCCTTGCGCCGAATCGCATTACGCACCATCAACGACCCCAGATACCGAATCGGCTCCGGCGGAAAATACCCCAACGGCCCGTTCACCAAGGGCGAACGGGTCCACGGGTTATCGAGCCCCTGCACCAACGAGGCAAGAATCTGCCCGCCCATGTGACACGGCCCGACGCCACTGCCGGAATAACCAAAGCCATAGAACACATTGCCACTGGCACTCATCTGCCCAAAAAACGGCAACCCGGTCACCGAACGATCCGACGGCCCGTTCCAGGTCGCATCCACCTTGACCTCGGCAAACGCCGGAAAAAACGCCCCAAGGCTGCGCCTGAGCAAATCCGCATAGGGCGATGGCTGATCGAACACCGGCAGCATCCGCCCGCCAAACGCAAACGTGTTGCCACCCTTGCCAAGCATGATCCGGCCATCCGGGGTGTTGTGGTAGTAGTGCACGAAAATCCGCGAGTCGAGCACAGTAACGCCACTGGTCAAACCGATCTCCTGCAGCAGATCCGGGCGCGGTTCGGTGATCAGCATGTCGCTGGAAACGATCGCCACGCTGCGTTCGAATTGTGGGAACGCACGGGCCATCCACGCGTTCATCGCCAGCACCACGCGGTCGGCAATCACGCAACCATGGGCGGTGTGAATGCGTGCCGGGCGGCGCTCTTCCAGACCGGTCATCGCGGTGTTTTCGTGGATCTTCACGCCCAGTTGCAACGCCACCCGGCGCAAGCCGCGCACCAGTTTGCCCGGTTGCACACTGGCGGCTGCCGGCGAGAACCGGCCTTCCAGATGTTGGCTGGAACCGGCCATGCGCTGTACGTCGGCCACGGGACGCTGGGTGAACGAGTTGATGCCGTTACGCTCCAGCGCCGCGATCACGGCGTCGGTCGAACCGACCTGCGCCTTGTTGGTGGCGGTGTACAACGTGCCGTCGAGGCGGTAATCGGCATCGACGCCGTACTGTTCGCAGAATTCGCCGATGGCGTGGATGCTGCGCTCGGATTCCTTGACCAGGCGCACCGCCTCCTCGACACCGAACAGGCGCTCGAGGGTGAAATACTTGGCCGACCACGACAACGCGCAACCACCGTTGCGCCCACTGGCACCGGCGCCGCAGATGTCGGCTTCGATCATCAGCACGTCGAGTTCAGGGTTCTGCTGCTTGAGCATGATCGCCGTCCACAATCCGGTGTAGCCACCGCCAACGATGCACACGTCAGTGCGCACTTCGCCTTGCAGCGGCGGGCACGTCGGGGATGGGTCGGCCTGCAAGGCTTGTTCGAGCCAAAAAGGTCGCATGGGATTCTCCAGTCAGATGGCCACGACACAGCCTGCCGCGAGCACCGCAGCAGGCCGCGAGGCGAGGGTTTTCAGTTACGCAGGGGTTTGATGGTCAGCGGGCAATTGGGCACAGACGCGCGCGGTTCCATCACTCCGACCGGGCGGCTATTCCAGTGCGGAATCAGCACCAGCGCCGAAAACAAGGCGCAGCCGGCGAAGACGATGAACACCGTCACCGAATCGAAGTAACCCGGCAGCAATCCGCCGAGCACCGCGCCAACCGAGCCACAACCGTTGACGAAACCGGCCGCGGTGGCACCGGCCTTGGCCTTGCCGAAGTCAATCGCCGCCGCGCCGCTGATCATCGAATCCGGTCCATACAGGGTCAGGCCCATGACAAACAGCAGCGCCACCACCAACATCACGCTGCCGGTGTGCAACGCGCCCATGAACAACGCCAGGGTCACGGTCAGCGCCAGCAGACTGAGGACACAGGCCGGCATGCGCCGGGCGCCGAACAGCTTGTCCGAGGCCAGGCCGATCATGATCGGCCCGAGCAGACCGGCCAGTTCAAACGAGGTGGGAATGATCGCCGCGCCGACCTTGCCGACACTCGGCATCTGCTCGAAGACAATCACTGGCCCCCACAACAGAATCGCGTAACGCGCCGGTTTCAACATGAAATACGCCAGACCCAGCACCAGCACCGTGCGGTTGCGCAGGATTTCCTTCAACGGCTCCCAGACGCTGAGCTTGCTGTTGGCCTCGGTTTCTTCAGCGCTCAGTTCCGGCTCCGGCTCCACGGCCGGCAGGCCGACGTCTTCCGGTTTGTTGCGCTGAAAAATGAAGAACAGCAGCGCCACCGCCGCGACTACCGCGGCGCTGGATATGAACGCCGCGTGCCAGGTGCCGATCAGCGTATACGCCCACCAGCCGGCAAACGGCGAGGCCACCAGACCGCCAAACGCATAGCAGGAGCTCCACAATCCGAGCACCCGCCCGCGCTGCTGCGCCGGGAAGAAACTGCCGAGGTTCTTGCACAATCCCGACCAGCCGGTGGACTGCGCCAGGCCCTGAATCAGCATGCAAGTGGCGAAGATCGGTAGCGTGGCAAAACTGCCCATCACTAACGCCGCCGCAGCGGAAATCAACAGCCCGCCGAGCACCACGACCCTTGGGCCGAAGCGGTCGGCGAGCATGCCCCAGGTGAATTGGCCGATGGCGTAGGCCGCCAGATAGATCGCATCAAGGTTGGCCATGGCCATCTTGTCGAGCATGAAGGTCGGGTCTTCCGCGATGCCCAGTTTGGCCACGGAAAACGCTTTGCGGGTGAAGTAGAAGGCGGCGTACGCGAGCCAGGTGATAGCGAAAATCTGCATTCGCCAACGCGCAAGGGTGCCGATGTGCTTGTTCATTGTGGTTCTGACCTCAGGGTGTGAGTGTGCCGGCAGAATCGTTAAGTAAACGCCTGTGTTTTTTATTGTTGAGCACTGCGCCAGCGCCCCGTCCCTATGGCGATAGCGGTCAGATGAGTCCTGTTATTGCACGCACAGGCTCATCGCCAGCGTTGCTGCCCGAGCGGGCAGTCAGCGCTGGCGTGAGCGGATCAAAGCAATTACTGTTTAATAAATAAAATCGATTTATCGTATTTCACACATAAGCTCAGCTTGTTGATGGAGGCTATATGTCGGTGTCCCACGCCCAGCTCAAAGCCTTTCACGCCGTGGCTGTACACGGAAGCTTCACTAAAGCGGCCGAACGGCTTTTTCTGACGCAACCGGCGATTTCCGACCAAGTGCGCAAACTGGAAGAGCGCTTCGGTGTGTTGCTGTTTCATCGCAACAAGCGTTCGGTGCGCCTGACCGATCTGGGCGAGCGCCTGCTGGCGATCACCCAGCGGCTGTTCGTGATTGAGGCTGAAGCCCAGGAGCTGCTGCAGGAATCCCAGGCGCTGCAGACCGGCAGCTTGATTCTGGCGGTGGATGCCCCGGTACACGTGCTGCCGCTGATTGCGCGGTTCTGCGAGCGCTACCCGGGGATCAGCGTGAAGATCGAGACCGGCAACACCGATGAGTCGCTGTTTCGCCTGTTCAACTATCAGGCCGATCTGGCGCTGCTCGGGCGTGATGTCAGCGATGAACGTTTGCTGTGCGTGCCGCTGCGCAATGACCCGATGGTGGCGTTCGTTTCGCGCCATCATCCGTGGGCCGAGCGTGAGTCGATCTGCCTGGCGGATCTGGATGACACGCCGCTGGTGCTGCGCGAGCACGGCTCGGTGACCCGGCAGACCCTGGAAGAAGAAATGGCCGGCGCCGGGTTTCGCATCCGTCCGGCGATTCAGGTCGAAGGCCGGGAAGCGGCGCGCGAGGCGGTGGTGGTGGGAATTGGTGTGGGGGTTGTTTCGGCGGCGGAGTTCGGCGCGGATTCGCGGGTGTGTGCGTTGCCGATTACCGACTGCACCCGGCGTTTGACCGAAACCCTGGTGTGCTTGCGCGAGCAGAGTTCGCGGCGGGTGGTGGCAACGTTTCTTGATATGGTGCGCGAGAGCCTTGCTTAGACAGTGACGGCCTCATCGCTGGCAAGCCAGCTCCCACAGGTATGGCGTCGCACACAAATTTGGGGGCCAACACAAATTCTGTGGGAGCTGGCTTGCCAGCGATGAAGACACCACGGGGTATCAGGCCGGCGCCAGAGCGAAGAACGCCTGAATCAGGCGCAACTCCCGCCGCCGCTCCATGCAGCCGATCATGTGCCGGTTCACCAGCCCGTCCCCGACAATCGGAATCGCCATTACCCGCGGGTCATGACTGACCTCCACCGACGACACCACGCCCACCCCCAGTTCCGCCGCCACCGCTTCAGTTACCGCCTCACGGCTGTCGAGTTCCAGCAGCACCCTTGGATTGACCGCCGCCTGCGCACACGCCTGATCGAAGGTGCGCCGGGTGATCGAACTCGGCTCGCGCAACACCATGATCACCTGATCCAGCTCCTTGAGCCGCACCTCGCCGCTACGCTGCGCCCACGCATGCCCGGCGGGCACCAGCGCGCAGATCCGCGATTCGCTCAAGGCTTGCAGATGCAGGCCCTTGCGCGGTTCGACCTCGGTCAGCACCGCCACGTCCGCGTGTTCCGATAACAGCGCGGCGAGGGTTTCCTGGGCATTGCCCAGACGCAGATTCACCGTGATCCCCGGATACCGCGCGCGCAGGCTGGCAAGCATCGGCATGACCATGTGCGGACCGTCCGCCGCCACTTCCAGACGCCCGGTGAGCAACTGACGGTTGGCCTCGAGCAGGGTCTGCGCTTCTTCGGCCAGGCCGAACATGGCGCGAGTAATCGCCGCCAGTTTGGTGCCCTCCTCGGTCAGCTCGACCCGGCGCGCGGTGCGGCGCAACAAGGTGATCTGGTAATGCTCCTCCAGCGCCTTGATGTGCCCGGTCACCGCTGGCTGGCTGATGAACAGGCGCGCGGCGGCGCGGGTGAAGCTGCCTTCCCGGGCCACGGCGTCGAAAGCGCGCAGCTGGAACAGATTCATGGATAACCCTCACTGATGGCTGGCATAACAACAAACAATTTGATTGATGACTCGGCGAATTGCAACGTATGCCCCGTAGCTTCATCCCACAGCGCTATCGCGAGGACACACGAATGAGTACTGCCGCACCCATCCTGCTCACTCCCGGCCCGTTGACCACCTCGGCCCGCACCCGCCAGGCAATGCTGGTCGACTGGGGGTCATGGGATGACCGCTTCAATCAACTGACCGCCAGCCTCTGCGAGCAATTGCTGGCGATCCTCAACGGCGCCGCCACTCACCATTGCGTGCCATTGCAGGGCAGCGGCACCTTTGCCGTCGAAGCCGCCATCGGCACCCTGGTGCCACGTGACGGCAAGGTACTGGTGCTGATCAACGGCGCCTACGGCAAGCGTCTGGCGAAAATCTGCGAAGTGCTCGGCCGCTCGTTCAGCACCTTCGAATCCGCCGAAGACGAACCGACCACCGCAGCCGACGTCGACCGCCTGCTGCGCGCCGATGGCGACATCACCCATGTCGCGCTGATCCACTGCGAAACCAGCACCGGCATCCTCAACCCGCTGCCGGAAATCGCTGACGTCGTGCAGCAGCACGGCAAGCGCCTGATCATCGATGCCATGAGCTCGTTCGGTGCGCTGCCGGTGGACGCGCAAAACGTCCCGTTCGATGCGTTGATCGCCGCTTCTGGCAAGTGCCTGGAAGGCGTGCCGGGGATGGGTTTTGTGTTCGCTCGCAAGGAATCGCTGGCCGCAGCCGCTGGCAACTCGCACTCGCTGGCGATGGACCTGTATGACCAGCACACCTATATGCAGAAGACCGGTCAATGGCGCTTCACCCCGCCGACCCACGTGGTCGCGGCGCTGCACGAAGCGTTGCTGCAATACAACGAAGAAGGTGGCCTGCCCGCTCGCCATGCGCGCTACGCCGCCAACTGTCAGGCACTGATGGACGAGATGGGCAAACTCGGCCTGCGCAGCTTCCTGCCGGCGGCGATCCAGGCGCCGATCATCGCCACCTTCCATGCCCCGCGAGACCCGCGCTACCAGTTCAAGGACTTCTACGAACGGGTCAAGGCCAAGGGTTACATTCTCTACCCCGGCAAACTGACCCAAGTGGAAACCTTCCGCGTCGGCTGCATCGGCCACGTCAGCCCGGATGAAATGCGCCAGGCCGTGGCGGCGGTGGGTGAAGTGCTGCGCGAAATGGAAGTGCTGGAGATCTGAATCACCACGATACCTGTGGGAGCGGGCTTGCCCGCGATAGCGGTCTGACCATCAGCATAGATGTCGACTGAAAGGGCCCCATCGCGGGCAAGCCCGCTCCCACAGGATCGCCGAACCTTTTGAATTGCATTGCCAACACAGGATTCTTATTGCCATGAACTACGTAAACCCAAGCAAGCTGCAAGCCGCGATCCTCGACTGGGCCGGCACCGTGGTCGATTTCGGCTCGTTCGCGCCAACGCAGATCTTCGTCGAAGCCTTCGCCGAGTTCGACGTTCAGGTGTCCATCGACGAAGCCCGTGGCCCGATGGGCATGGGCAAATGGGACCACATCCGCACCCTGTGCGATCAACCGCAGGTCGCCGAGCGCTATCGCAAAGCATTCGGCCGCACCCCGACCGACGATGACGTGACCGCCATCTACAACCGCTTCATGCCGCTGCAGATCGAAAAGATCGCCGAACACTCGGCGCTGATTCCCGGCGCACTGGAAACTATCGCCCACCTGCGTCAGCAAGGGATCAAGATCGGTTCCTGCTCCGGTTACCCGAAACAGGTGATGGACAAGGTCGTGGCGCTGGCCGCCACCAACGGCTACGTTGCCGACCACGTGGTCGCCACCGACGAAGTGCCAAATGGCCGTCCATGGCCGGCTCAGGCGCTGGCCAACGTGATTGCGCTGGGTATCGATGACGTCGCGGCCTGCGTGAAGATCGACGACACCGTGCCGGGCATTCTCGAAGGTCGTCGCGCCGGGATGTGGACTGTCGCGCTGATCTGTTCGGGCAACGCGCTGGGCCTGGACTACGCCGGCTACCGTGCGCTGGGCAGCGACGAACTGGCCAGCGAACGCAAACGCATCCACGCATTGTTCGCTGGTTCCCGTCCGCACTACATGATCGACACCATCAGCGACCTGCCGGAAGTGATTGCCGACATCAACAAGCGCCTGGCCAACGGCGAGATGCCGCAATCGAGCTGATTACGTCTTTTGTCAAAACAACAAAAAACGCCAGGGTCTTCGCGACACTGGCGTTTTTTTTATGGCTGCAGCCTTGAGTCAGCGCTTTGAAACTCCGATCAGCCTCAGGCAAATCCGCCAAAGCGGATTACAGTTAAAGCATGCCGTCGCACAAGAACGGCACGTGGCGACCCTGATCTGTGAGGAAACACCGTATGCCGTGGACAAGTTCCGAATCGCGCTACAGCACCGTGTCCGTGCTGCTGCACTGGCTGATGCTGATCCTGTTGATCCTGGTCTATGCCAGCATGGAATTGCGCGGGATCTTTCCCAAAGGCAGTGGCGGCCGCGCGCTGATTCGCGAAGTGCATTACATGCTCGGCCTGACCGTGTTCGTGCTGGTGTGGTTTCGCCTGGTCGCCCGCAGCATCGGCCCGGCACCGAAAATCTTCCCGGCCTCGCCGCAGTGGCAAACCCTGCTGGCGCGGGTGATGCACTGGCTGTTGTACCTGTTCATGATCAGCATGCCGATCCTCGGCTGGCTGATCACCAGCGCCGAGGGGCACCAGGTGATGTTCTACGGCTTCGATCTGCCGCTGCTGGTCCACGAAGACAAGGCACTGGCCAAACAGGTGGAGCACTGGCACGTACTGATCGGCAACATCGGCTATTGGCTGATCGGCCTGCACGCGCTGGCGGGGCTGTATCACCATTATGTGGTGGGTGATAACACCTTGTTGCGGATGATGCCCAAGCGCGCGCCACGCTGAGGCCCGGTTTTGACCATTGTAGTGAGGGGATTCATCCCCGATGGGCTGCGAAGCGGCCCCAAAACCTGTGCACGCGGTGGATCAGACTCAATGCGTGCTCAATGAGGGGCCGCTGCGCAGCCCATCGGGGATAAATCCCCTCACCACAGGGTTACTCATTCATCCTGTGGTAAATCCTCGCCGCCCTTGCAACCCACCCGTGTGCACGAAGATCAACCGTGTACCTGACGCGAATCCGCCCGCCTCGATCCGCTCCTTGAGCGCCAGCAACGCCTTGCCGGTGTACAGCGGCTCCAGCGCAACGCCGCTACAGCGTTCAATGCTCTCGATGAATGCAAGTAGCTGCGCGTCAACCTTGGCGAAGGCGCCGCGACTGGCGTCGAGCAGCTCGTAGTCGGCAGCAGCAACACCTGCCTCATGCATAATCGCCGCCACCTGCGGCGCCACGCCATGATCCTCGGGCACCGCCAGTGCGCCATACACGGGATGCGCACCGGCCTCGGCGAGCACCAGCCCTGCCAGCGTCGTCCCGGTGCCGCAGGCCAGCCACCAGCCGTGATAATTGCTCCAGCCCAGGTTGCCCAGTTGCGCGATCACCTGCTCCTTCAACACCTTGCAGCCCAATGCGCCCGCCAATCCGCCACCGCCCTCCGGCACCGCCTGAAAATCTGGATATTGCGCCCGCCACGGCTCCCAGAACCCCGGCTCATGCCGCGCCCGATAGCCGCCGTAACCAAGCCAGTGCAGTTGCATGCCGAACGCTTGCAGATCGCTGACCGCCGGCGTTTGCTGTGGATGGCCGCGCAACAGGCCAACCGTTTCGAAGCCAAGACGCTTGCCCGCCGCCGCGAGCGCATGCAGATGATTGGAATGCGCACCACCGAGGCTGATGACGCCCTGCGCGCCAGCGCGGTCGGCGGCCTTGAGATGCTCGACGAGTTTGAACCATTTGTTGCCGCTGATCAGCGGGTCGATCTGGTCCAGACGCAGGATCGCGACCTCGATTCCGGCGCGGGTGAGCCAGTCGAGTTCAAGCAATTCGAGGGAGGCTTGGGGCAGCCAGTGGGCGGGAGGAAGAAGCATGGGCGACTGATCATTCTGAGTAGAGCCGGCATTCTAGTCGCTGATAAGCAGCCATCGCGATCAGGCTCGCGCCTGCATCGGTTCGATGGTGCTCACCGAATCAGTGAACAACACAAACACTGTGGGAGCGAGCTTGCTCGCGAAAGCGGAGTGTCAGCCAATATATATGTCGACTGACACCACGCCTTCGCGAGCAAGCTCGCTCCCACAGGTTAAGCGGCGTAGCTTAGAGCTCAGCGGCCAGACGCGACCCCTGATTGATCGCGCGCTTGGCATCCAGCTCCGCCGCCACGTCGGCGCCGCCGATCAGGTGCACATTCTGCCCCGCCGCGACCAGACCTTCCTGCAGATCGCGCAGTGGATCCTGGCCGGCGCAGATCACGATGTTGTCCACCGCCAGCACTTGCGGCTCGCCGGTTTCGCCGATGCGGATGTGCAGGCCTTCGTCGTCGATCTTCAGGTATTCGACGCTGTTGAGCATCTGCACCTGCTTGTTCTTCAGACCGGTGCGGTGGATCCAGCCGGTGGTTTTACCCAGACCATCACCAACCTTGGATTTCTTGCGCTGCAACAGGAACACTTCACGAGCCGGAGCGTGCGGCGCCGCCTTGATCCCGGCCACGCCACCGCGCGCTTCCAGGTTCGTGTCGATGCCCCACTCTTTCCAGAACGCGGTGCGATCCAGACTGGTGGCCACGCCTTGGTGCACAAGGAATTCCGAGACATCGAAACCGATGCCGCCCGCGCCGATCACCGCCACGCGCTTGCCCACCGGTTTGCGCTCAAGAATCACGTCCAGGTAACTCAGCACCTTGGCGTTGTCGACGCCAGGAATTGCCGGCACACGCGGCGCGATGCCGGTGGCGAGGATGATTTCGTCGTAACCGCCTTCAACCAGTTTCGCCACGTCGACGCGGGTGTTCAGGCACACCTCGACATTCGTCGTCTGCAACTTGCGCTTGAAGTAACGCAGGGTTTCGAAGAACTCTTCCTTGCCCGGCACCCGCTTGGCGATGTTGAACTGGCCGCCAATTTCGCTGGCCGAATCGAACAACGTCACCTGATGTCCGCGCTCGGCGGCCACGGTCGCGGCGGACAGACCGGCAGGGCCGGCACCGACCACAGCGATCTTCTTGATCTGCTGTACCGGCAGATAGTTGAGCTCGGTTTCATGGCAGGCACGCGGGTTGACCAGGCAACTGGTGAGCTTGCCGCCAAAGGTGTGATCGAGGCACGCCTGGTTGCAACCGATGCAGGTGTTGATTTCGTCGGCGCGGCCTTCTGCAGCCTTGTTGACGAAGTCAGGATCGGCGAGGAACGGCCGCGCCATCGAGACCATGTCGGCATCGCCTTCAGCGAGGATCTGCTCGGCGATTTCCGGGGTGTTGATGCGGTTGGTGGTGATCAGCGGAATGTTCACCGACCCGCGCAGTTTGGCGGTGACCTTGCTGAACGCCGCGCGCGGCACCTTGGTGGCGATGGTCGGGATCCGCGCTTCGTGCCAGCCGATGCCGGTGTTGATGAGGGTTGCGCCAGCCTGCTCGATGGCTTTCGCCAGGGTCACGATCTCATCCCAGGTGCTGCCGCCCTCGACCAGATCGAGCATCGACAAACGGAAGATGATGATGAAGTTCGGGCCGACCGCTTCACGCACCCGACGGACGATTTCCACCGGCAGGCGCATACGGTTTTCGTAGCTGCCGCCCCAGCGGTCGGTGCGGTGGTTGGTGTGGGCGGCGAGGAACTGGTTAATGAAGTAACCTTCCGAGCCCATGATTTCCACGCCGTCGTACTCGGCGGTTTGCGCCAGTACCGAGCAGGTGACGAAATCGCTGATCTGTTTCTCGATGCCTTCCTCGTCCAGTTCTTTGGGCTTGAACGGGTTGATCGGCGCCTGAATCGCGCTTGGTGCAACCTGTTTCGGACTGTAGGCATAGCGCCCGGCGTGGAGGATCTGCATGCAGATCTTGCCGCCAGCCTCGTGCACCGCGCGGGTGACGATGCGGTGCTTGAGCGCTTCTTCCTCGGTGGTCAGCTTGGCTGCGCCGGAGTACACGCCACCCTCGTCGTTCGGGCCGATACCGCCGGTGACCATCAGGCCGACGCCGCCACGAGCACGTTCGGCGAAGTACGCCGCCATGCGTTCGAAGCCACCCGGTTTTTCTTCAAGGCCAGTGTGCATCGAGCCCATCAGGGTGCGGTTGCGCAGCGTGGTGAATCCCAGGTCCAACGGGGCCAACAGGTGCGGGTAATGAGCGGCGGTCATCGGTAACTCCACAACGAGCGATCACGGAAATTGCGGGAGCTCTGCGTCCCCCGTCAGTCATGTTCGACAGACTAAGAGTCGCACTGCTGTCACTCAATGACCGAAACTGACAACTTATTGATCCAAATGCGCAGCGCCCCTTGGCAAGCGCAGGCATGCGCCCTACCCTAGTCGCCACACCCTGTATCCGGTTGTTGTTGGTTTTCATGCGCAAACTTCTGTACCTATTTTTCTCCATGGCCATCGTTGCCGCCCTGACCACCTACGCCATGTGGGCGGCGGACCGGCCGGCGGGACATTACCTGTCGGACCTGCGCATCAAACTGGCGGTCGATCAGGGCACGCCCGGCGACCGTGGCAACTTGCTGGGTATCCAGCCGGAACTGTTCCCCACCGACTACCAAAGCCCGGAGCGCCTGCACCGCAAACTCGCGGCCTATCTGCAGCAAGCGCAGGATCAGGGCCTGCTGAATGAAAAAACCGTGGTGGTGCTGCCCGAGCATATCGGTACCTGGCTGATGATCAGCGGCGAGAAAGACGAGCTGTACCAGGCGCCGACCCTGGTCGAAGCGATGAACTGGCTGGCGGCGAGCAATCCGTTGCTGTTCGCCCGCGCCTGGCTTACTGCCAAGGGCGACAATCGCCTCGACGACGCGCACTTGCGGATGAAGTCCAAAGCCATGGCCAAGGATTACCAGGCACTGTTTGGTGGGCTGGCCAAGGAATTCCACGTGACGCTGGTGGCCGGCTCCATCGTCCTGCCCGAACCCAGCATTCGTGATGGCCAGCTCAAGCCCGGTAGCGGCGCGCTGTTCAACAGCAGTGTGGTGTTTGGCCGTGATGGTGTACCGCTGGGCCAGCCCCAGCGGCAAATGCACCCGATCTTCGAACAGCGCGATGTGATCGAGGGCGAAGACGCCCACGCGATCAACGTGGTCGACACGCCGGCCGGACGCCTGGGCGTGCTGATCGGCAGCGACAGCTGGTACCCGGACAACTATCGCCAACTCGACGAACAAGGCGCGCAACTGGTAGCGGTGCCGGCCTTCGTCGTGGGTCACGGTGCGTGGAATCAGCCGTGGGCCGGTTATAAGGGTTCAAGTACACCGGGTTCGGTCAGCCTCAAGCCCGGGGAAATCAGTGAAGGTCAGGCCTGGCATCGCCTGACGCTCACCGCACAGCCGCCGAGCAGCCGTGCGATCGCCGGCATGAGCGTGTTCCTGCGTGGGCAGTTCTGGGACAAGCCCGGCTCGGGGCAAAGTTTCCTCAGCAGCAACGGCCAGCAATTCGCCGATGGCGAAGCCCGCGGCGCGCGTCTGCTGAACATCTGGTTGTAAGCCATGAAACCGCTGCCGATGCGCCTTGGGGATCTGTCGGTAGGTTTCGTGCACAGCCTGGCCGATGCCGTGCGCAGCCATGGCGTCGATCCGCAACCGCTGCTCGAACAATACGGCCTGGACGCGGCGCGACTGGCCGAAGCCGGTGCGCGGCTGTCGATCCCGCGCTACATGCGGCTGGGGCACAGCGCGATTCAGTTGACTGGCGATTCGGCGTTGGGTCTGCGCATGGGCCAGCTCAGCCGCTTGAGTCAGGCCGGGCTCGCCGGGGTCACCGCCGCACAGGCACCGACCGTGCGCGAAGCGGCCCGTTGCCTGATCCGCTTCGAGCCGCTGTACGGTTCCAACTATCGCGGACAGTCGAGCTTTCACGAGGATGCCCATGGCGCGTGGCTGCGCTTCTACTCGATCAGCCCGTACAACGCCTATAACCGCTTTGTGGTGGATTCGATCATCGCCGGCTGGCTGCATCAGCTGTCCAGCGTCAGCCGCGAGCCGTTGCACGCCGAGCGCATCGACATCGAATTTGACGAGCCGGACTATCGCGACGCCTATAGCGTGCTGGGCGATTGCCCGATCCAGTTTGGCGCCGAACGCAATCAACTGCGCTTGAGCCTCGCCAGCCTCGCTCTGCGCAACCCGGAACACTGCCCAAGCACCTGGAAACACTTGCTTGCGTTGTGTGAACGGGAACTGGAGCAATTGACCCGCACCCGCAGCCTGCGCGAACGCATCACTCAGCTGTTGGGGCCATTGCTCAATGGTGGCCGGGAACCCGACCTGGAAGAAGTGGCGGCGCGTCTGAAGCTGCCGACCTGGACCTTGCGGCGCAAACTGGCCGAGGAAGGCACACAGTTTCGCGCCATACTCAACGACACCCGCCGCGACCTGGCAATGACCTACATCCGCGATACCGAACTGGCGTTCGGCGAGATCGCCTATCTGCTGGGCTTTGCTTCAGCCGAGGCGTTTCAACGTGCCTTCAAGCGCTGGAGCGGCCAGACCCCGGGCGAGTTTCGCCGCAGTCACCGCAAAACCGCCTGACGCCTTACAACTCGGTGGCGTCTTCGGCCGGTTCTGGCTGATCGAGTTCATACGCCTGATATTCGAGCAGTTCTTCTTGATAATCGTCCATCGTCTCATCCCCCTACTGCCCGCTAAAAAACAGCCCGGTCAAATGACCAGTGCCTCGAGCGTATCGTGCCCGTATGAAGGGAAAGTGACATCCCGCCTTCATGAATAAAACGTAGCAGGTGGTCAGGAATTTATCGCTGGAATTTTGTCCGGAGAATGTAACGGGATTTGAGTGCGCCACAAAACAAATGTGGGAGCGAGCACCCCCGCTCCCACAGCAGAGCCCCGCGCGGCTCACTGCATCGCCGGAATCGGCTCCGATGGCGGCGGGATATTGGTCGGATTGGCCGGCGGTGTGATCGTTTCGGCAGCCGGTGCAGGATCTGCACTCGGTGCCGGGGTGATCGGCGCGGATTCCGCAGGCGGCACCACGGGTTCGGAACCCGCTGGCGTCGGTGCAACCGTGGCCGGCGCAGGCGTCACTGCAGGAGTGGCCGGCGTCATGGTCTGGGCTGGCTCGACAATGCCGGGTGGCGGTGGCGCTGGCGCTGTCTCGACTGCCGGGGCAGGTGTTGTCGGCGCTACAGCCGCAGGCTTCGGCTCCGGAACACCCAGATCAGTCTTGGGTTTTTCTTCGATGTGTGCGGCTTTCTTCGCATCGGCTGGCAGGAACAGCTCAACCAGGGTGAAGAAACGCTCGTAGAACTTCTGCGACGTCACAGTCTCACTGGCCACCTTGACCATCGAATCATCGGACGAGCCGATCGGCATCGACACCGAACCCAACACGCCGACCCCGAGGCTGGCGGAGTTGTTGGTCTTCTTCAACGCGTAGCGATCCTGCAAGGCATTGGCGAACACCGTGGCATGGTGTTTGGAACTGCCGTCTTCGGTACACACCACGTTGAAGCTGATCTCCATGTGGGTTTCACCGGTTTGCTGGAAGCTTTTGTGGCCACTGATCAGTTTCGGGTCACTGCTGGTGATGATATAGCCCTGGCTGAGCAACGCACGACGGGCCGCCTCGCAGCTCGCGGTGTCAGCCACCGGATAATTGCGCGAGAACGTGCCGGAATCATCGAAGTTCTCATGCTCATAGATCGGCTTGTCCTTCGAACAGCCAGCAACAGCGGTCAACAACAGCGCCAACCCAACGACACGCATGGGAGTTGAAATCAACATTGAACATCCTGAGGGAAAACAGTCCGGGGCGTATTGTGCAACAGAACTTGGCCCTGCGGCGCATGGATTGTGTCTTAAAGCCGTTACAACCTTATTGACCATGGTTTGCCGGAAAAAGTCGCAGCCACTCGCCGCAAGGGCAAAACGGCCAGCCGCCACACCCGAAGCAACGGAACCAGCCAAATCCCAAGCATAAAAAAGCCCCGACCATCAGATCGGGGCTTTCCTGTTACCACTCAGTCAAACATCAATAGCGCTTGATATCCGCCTGACTTTCCAACTGCTTGCGGAACGCCGCGAAATCCTGCTGACCTTCACGCGAAGCAAGGAAGCGACGATACTGCGCCTTCTCTTCATCAGTCGGCGCCACTGCTTCATTCACACCGTCCAGGCGCACGATCATCAGGCTACCGTCCTGCAAGGTCACGCTGCTGAACGTCGGCTTGCCCTTGGCCGCCGGTTTCGGCATACGGAACAACGCCTGCAGCACAGTCGGATCAACCCCTTCCTGAGCGCGAGTGGCCGCCGTGACAACCTTCCAGTTCTGACCCTCGACAGCCTTGTCCAGCGGAGTCTTGCCATCGCGCAGACTGGCGATCAGCTGGTCGGCCTTGGTCTTGGCCGCAGCACTGGCATGCTCTTTGGTCAACTGCGCGCGGATCGCCGTGTTGACGGCTTCCAGAGGCAACTGCTCAGGCTTCAGGTGTTCCTTGGCACGCAGCACGACCACGGTTTCCGGGTCCAGCTCGATGCCGGTGCTGTTGGCGTTTTCTTCCAGCACTTCCTGGCTGAATGCAGCGCTCACCACAGCACGGTTGGCCGCAATGCCTTCGCCACCTTCACGGCCGAACGGCTTGGAAGTGTGCACAGTCAGTTTCAGATCTGCCGCTGGCTGGGCCAGGTCAGACGCTTCGAACGCCGAGTCTTCCAGTTGCTTGGTCGCCTCGACAAAACGCTGCTCGACCTGTTGAGTCTTCAGTTCGCGGGTCAGCTTGTCTTTCAGGCTGGCCAGGGTCGGAACTTCTGGCGCTTCAACACCCAGCAGCTTGATCAGGTGGTAACCGAAGTCGGTACGCACCGGCTCGGACACCTGGTCCTTGTTCAACGCGTACAGGGCTTTTTCGAAGGCTGGGTCATAGACGCCAGGACCGGCGAAACCGAGATCACCGCCATTGTTGGCCGAGCCCGGATCCTGCGAGAACTCCTTGGCCAGCGCTTCGAATTTCTCGCCCTTGGCCAGACGCGCCTGGACTTCTTCGATCTTGGCCTTGGCCTGAGCGTCGGTGGTCTTGTCGTTGACTTCGATCAGGATATGCGCGGCGCGGCGCTGTTCCGACAGGTTGGCGATCTCTTTCTGATACGCCGCCTGCAGGTCTTCGTCCTTGACCGCAACCTGGTCGAAGAACGAAGACTTCTTCAGCTCGACGTAATCGACAACCACCTGCTCTGGGGTCATGAACTCCTTGGCGTGCTCGTCGTAATAAGCCTTGACCTCATCGTCGGTCAGCTTGACCGCGGCCGGGTCGGCCTTGACGTTCAGCGAAGCGAAATCGCGGGTCTGTTTTTCCAGACGGGCGAATGCCAGCACTTCAGCGTCGGTGACGAAACCGCTGCCGGCAACACCGGCACGCAACTGACCGATCAGCATTTCCTGAGCCAGCATCTGGCGGAATTGCATGCGGGTGTAGCCCAGTTGACGGATCACCTGATCAAAGCGCTCGGAGCTGAACTTGCCGTCCACCTGGAATTCAGGGGTCTGCAGGATCACCTGATCCAGTGCACCTTCGGAGAAAGCGAATTTCGATTGTTCTGCGCCTTGCAACAGCAGCTTGCGATCGATCAGACCCTTGAGGGCCGATTCGCGGAGCATTTTTTCGTCAAGCAAGGATGCATCGAAATCCTTGCCCAGCTGTTGCATCAGCTGACGGCGTTGCATGTCAACGGCCTGGCTCAGCTCGTTCTGGCTGATTTCTTCACCATTGACCTTGGCCGCATCGTTGGTGTGCGTCGTGGCCTTGAAAATAGCGTCGAAACCGGTCAGAGCCATCAGTGCAACGATGACCCCGATAATGGTCTTGGCAATCCAGCCTTGTGAATTGTCCCTGATATTCTGCAGCATGCGTCCCCCAGAAACGGTTGAACTTCAAAAATTTGGCAACCGTGGAGCGTGGGTAGAATCCGGATAGAAGAAAGGCGCATCCGAGGATGCGCCTTCTCGTAACTGGCGGAGCGGACAGGGCTCGAACCCTCGATCCCGGCGTTACAGGCAGCTGTCCCAGCGACCTGCTCTACCGCTCCGCTGCCAAGTCAGGCATGACCCCGACCCGGATGGGTAAAAACCTGAAACAAACTAACTTAGTTAACAGCTTCTTTCAGTGCTTTACCGGCTTTGAAACCTGGCTTTTTAGCAGCCGCGATTTGCAGCGTCTTGCCGGTCTGTGGGTTACGACCAACGCGAGCTGGACGATCAGTCACGGAGAAAGTGCCGAAACCAACCAGAACAACGGAGTCGCCGGCCTTCAGAGCGCCAGTGACGGATTCGATAACAGCGTCCAGCGCACGGCCAGCAGCAGCTTTCGGGATATCAGCGGATGCAGCGATAGCATCAATCAGTTCCGACTTGTTCACTCTAAGTCCCCTTATATCTATTTTGAGATGATTCTAAGTTTTTTGGTGAAAGCAAAAACGAGTGCTGAATGGCCTACAGACACTTAAGAGCCGCTTTATAACAAGGGCTCTAAAAAGCTGTCAAGGAAGCCCCCCAGGCAAAAACGTATTAATGCGTGCTAATTCTTTCCTTTGAATCAGACTCACGTTTTTCGTCCTTGGAAACTATCTCCGGAGCCACATCCGGCAAGGGCTCCGGCGCGTATTGCAGCGCAATTTGCAGGACCTCGTCAATCCATTTAACCGGTTTAATCTGCAGATCCTGCTTGATATTGTCAGGAATCTCCTTCAGATCGCGCACGTTCTCTTCCGGAATAATCACGATCTTGATTCCACCGCGGTGAGCGGCAAGCAGTTTTTCCTTCAGACCACCGATTGCCAGCACTTGACCACGCAGGGTGATTTCGCCAGTCATGGCGACATCGGCGCGCACCGGAATCCCGGTCAATGCCGATACCAATGCCGTGCACATGCCGACACCTGCGCTTGGACCGTCTTTCGGCGTCGCGCCTTCCGGCATGTGAATGTGGGTATCGCGCTTCTCATGGAAGTCCAGCGGAATGCCCAGGCTCTTCGCACGGCTGCGCACAACGGTCAGGGCTGCAGTGATCGATTCGACCATTACATCACCCAACGAACCGGTCTTGATCAGTTGACCTTTGCCCGGAACCACAGCCGCTTCGATGGTCAGCAATTCGCCGCCCACCTGCGTCCACGCCAGGCCAGTTACCTGTCCGATCTGATCCTGCTGCTCGGCCAGACCGTAGCGGAATTTACGCACACCCAGGAAATGCTCCAGCAGATCAGCTGTCACTTTTACCGAGAAGCGTTTTTCCAGCGCATGCTCTTTCACAGCCTTGCGGCAGACCTTGGCAATCTGACGCTCGAGGCCACGCACACCGGCTTCCCGGGTGTAGTAACGGATGATGTCGCGGATCGCTTCCTCGTCGAACTCCAGCTCACCCTTCTTCAGACCGTTGGCGGCGATCTGCTTCGGTGACAGGTACTTGACGGCGATGTTGATCTTTTCGTCTTCGGTGTAACCCGGCAGACGAATGACTTCCATTCGATCCAGCAGTGCTGGCGGGATGTTCATCGAGTTCGAGGTGCACAGGAACATCACATCCGACAGGTCGTAATCGACTTCCAGGTAGTGATCGTTGAAGTTGTGGTTCTGCTCCGGATCGAGCACTTCCAGCAATGCCGACGCCGGGTCGCCGCGCATGTCGCTGCCCATCTTGTCGATTTCATCGAGCAGGAACAGCGGGTTGCGCACGCCCACTTTTGTCATCTTTTGAATCAATCTTCCTGGCATCGAACCGATGTAGGTTCGACGGTGACCACGAATTTCCGCCTCGTCACGCACGCCACCCAAGGCCATGCGCACGAATTTGCGGTTGGTGGCGTGAGCAATCGACTCCGCCAGCGAGGTTTTACCCACGCCAGGCGGACCGACCAGGCACAACACCGGGCCACGGATCTTCTTCACACGCTTTTGCACGGCGAGGTATTCAAGGATGCGTTCCTTGACCTCTTCAAGGCCGTAATGATCGGCATCGAGAATGTCTTCCGCACGCGCCAGGTCGAGGCGTACCTTGCTCTGCGCCTTCCACGGCACCTGCACCAGCCAGTCGATGTAGGAGCGCACCACGGTGGCTTCAGCGGACATCGGCGACATCTGCTTGAGCTTGTTCAGCTCGGCAGTGGCTTTGGCCAGGGCATCCTTCGGCAGGCCGGCCGCATCGATGCGCTTTTTCAGCTCTTCGATTTCGTTGTGACCTTCGTCACCGTCACCCAGCTCTTTCTGAATGGCCTTCATCTGCTCATTCAGGTAATACTCGCGCTGGCTGCGTTCCATTTGCTTTTTGACGCGGCCGCGAATGCGTTTTTCGACTTGCAGCAGATCGATCTCGGCATCCAGCAAGGCGAGCACGTGCTCGACGCGGGCCGACAGGTCGATGATTTCGAGGATTTCCTGCTTCTGCTCGATTTTCAGCGCCATGTGCGCGGCCATGGTGTCAACCAGGCGGCCAGGCTCATCAATGCTGTTGAGCGACGACAGGACTTCAGCCGGGACTTTCTTGCCCAACTGCACATATTGTTCGAACTGCGACAGCAGGCTGCGCACGAACACTTCGGATTCGCGCTCGGCGGCGTCGACTTCGTCGATCAGCGAGACTTCGGCGCGGCAATGCCCGTCGACTTCGCTGAAGCGCTCTACAGCGCCGCGCTGCTCACCTTCGACCAGAACCTTGACGGTGCCGTCTGGCAGCTTCAGCAGCTGCAGCACCGTCGCAATCGTACCTACGCGATAGAGAGCGTCTTCACCGGGATCATCATCAGCCGGGTTTCTCTGGGCCAGCAGCAGGATCTGCTTGTCGCCCGTCATCGCGGCCTCGAGGGCTTCGATGGATTTCTCGCGCCCCACGAACAGCGGGATAACCATGTGCGGATAAACCACGACATCACGCAATGGCAGGAGAGGCAATTCGATGGTTGTCTTCATGATTTCGCCTCTACGGCGGCCATATGGCCGTAATCAGATGGAATTAAGCTTGAAACCAAGATGGGGGCTGCCTTGAAAAAAAACAAGCGCAAAGCGGATGTAAAAAACGCCATAAAAAAAAAGAGGCCCGAAGGCCCCTTCTTTGTTCCGGCAGTGTGGACGCTTACGCGTCCGGCGCTGCCTTGGCCGTCGGCTCACTGTTTTCGTAGATATACAGTGGCTTGGACTTGCCTTCAATCACGCTTTCATCGATGACGACTTTGCTCACTTCGGACTGCGAAGGGATTTCGTACATCGTGTCGAGCAGCACACCCTCAAGAATCGACCGCAGGCCACGGGCACCGGTTTTACGCTCCAGAGCTCGCTTGGCAACCGATTTCAGTGCGTCGGTCCGGAACTCCAGATCCACGCCTTCCATCTCGAACAGCTTGGCATACTGCTTGGTCAGAGCATTTTTCGGCTCGGTGAGGATCTGCATCAGCGCAGCCTCGTCGAGTTCGTCCAGTGTCGCCAGAACCGGCAGACGACCGACGAATTCCGGGATCAGACCGAACTTGACCAGATCGTCAGGCTCGACTTCACGCAGGGATTCACCGACTTTCTTGCCTTCTTCCTTGCTGCGCACTTCTGCGTTGAACCCGATGCCGCCCTTGGTGGAACGGTTTTGAATAACCTTTTCCAGACCGGAGAACGCACCACCGCAGATGAACAGGATGTTACGGGTGTCGACCTGCAGGAATTCCTGCTGCGGATGCTTGCGGCCACCTTGCGGCGGGACGGAAGCGACCGTGCCTTCGATCAACTTGAGCAAGGCCTGTTGCACGCCTTCACCGGAAACATCGCGGGTGATCGACGGATTGTCGGACTTGCGGGAAATCTTGTCGATTTCGTCGATGTAGACAATGCCCATCTGGGCCTTTTCCACGTCGTAATCGCACTTTTGCAGCAGTTTCTGAATGATGTTCTCGACATCTTCACCTACGTAGCCAGCCTCGGTGAGGGTGGTGGCGTCGGCGATGGTGAATGGAACGTTCAGCAAGCGGGCCAGTGTTTCGGCCAGCAGGGTTTTACCGGAGCCTGTCGGGCCGATCAGCAGGATGTTGCTCTTGCCGAGTTCGACGTCGTCAGCCTTCTTGTCACGCTGGTTCAGACGCTTGTAGTGGTTGTACACCGCTACGGCCAGAACCTTTTTCGCACGCTCCTGACCGATTACATACTGGTCAAGGATGCCGCTGATTTCTTTAGGCGAAGGCAATTTATGCGCGCTGCTTTCGGCCTGTGCTTCCTGCACCTCCTCGCGGATGATGTCATTGCACAAGTCGACGCACTCGTCGCAGATAAAGACCGAGGGGCCGGCAATCAATTTGCGTACTTCATGCTGGCTTTTGCCACAGAAGGAGCAATAGAGCAGCTTGCCGTTGTCCTCGCCGTTGCGGGTGTCAGTCATTCGTTCGATCCAAATCCGATAGGCTTGCAACACAAGATGAAGGCTATTGCGGGCTTTTTCAAGCCCGCTGGTGGTCGGACCTGCCGACCCACCTTATTTTGAGCTGCTTATTTTACGCAGGACGCTGGTTGATGACTTCGTCGATCAGACCGTATTCCTTCGCAGCTTCTGCACTCATGAAGTTGTCGCGGTTGGTATCGCGCTCGATTTCTTCAAGCGTACGACCGCTGTGCTTGGCCATCAGCGTGTTCAGACGCTCGCGGATGAAGAGGATTTCCTTGGCATGGATTTCGATATCCGAGGCCTGACCCTGGAAACCGCCCAGCGGCTGGTGAATCATCACACGCGAGTTCGGCAGGCAGAAACGCTTGCCTGGAGCACCGGCCGTCAGCAGGAATGCACCCATGCTGCACGCCTGACCAATGCACGTCGTCGATACGTTTGGCTTGATGAACTGCATGGTGTCGTAGATCGACATGCCCGCTGTCACCGAACCGCCCGGGGAGTTGATATAGAGATGGATGTCCTTGTCCGGGTTTTCCGCTTCAAGGAACAGCAATTGCGCACAGATCAGGTTGGCCATGTAGTCCTCTACAGGACCCACCAGAAAGATTACGCGCTCCTTCAGAAGGCGCGAGTAGATGTCATAGGCGCGCTCGCCACGAGCAGATTGCTCGACAACCATCGGGACCAGGCCGCCGGCGGCCTGGATATCAGAGTTCTGCTGAATATACGAATTACGGAACATGCTCTGCAGTCACTCCCAAATAGTTATGTCTTGAATACGCATAAGCCAGCTCGAAGGCTGGCTTATGTGTGTACTTCCTAACGCAAAAACAATCAGTCGGCTTTTGGAGCTTCTACCGGCTTGACCGCTTCTTCGTAAGAGACCGATTTGTCGGTCACGCTAGCTTTCTGCAGAACAGTATCCACAACTTGTTCTTCCAGCACAACCGAACGGACTTCGTTCAGTTGCTGCTCGTTCTTGTAGTACCAGGACACGACCTGCTCAGGTTCCTGGTAAGCCGAAGCCATTTCCTGAATCATTTCACGAACGCGGGCTTCGTCAGGCTTCAGGTCGAACTGCTTGACCACTTCAGCCACGATCAGACCCAGCACTACACGGCGCTTGGCTTGCTCTTCGAACAGCTCGGCCGGCAGTTGATCAGGCTTGATGTTGCCGCCGAACTGCTGAACAGCCTGCACGCGCAGACGGTCAACTTCGTTGGACAGCAGAGCCTTTGGCACTTCGATCGGGTTGGTGGCCAGCAGACCGTCCATGACCTGATTTTTTACCTTGGACTTGATGGCCTGACGCAGCTCACGCTCCATGTTCTTGCGAACTTCGGTGCGGAAGCCTTCCAGACCGGTTTCCTTGATGCCGAATTGAGCGAAGAATTCTTCGTTCAGCTCTGGCAGTTTCGGCTCGGAAACGGTGTTGACGGTCACGGTGAACTCGGCGGTTTTGCCAGCCAGGTCCAGGTTCTGATAGTCCTCAGGGAAGGTCAGGTTCAGAACGCGCTCTTCGCCTGCCTTCGCGCCAACCAGGCCTTCTTCGAAGCCCGGAATCATGCGACCGGAACCCAGCACCAGCTGAGTGCCTTTGGCGGAGCCGCCGGCGAATGCTTCGCCGTCAACCTTGCCAACGAAATCGATGTTCAGCTGGTCTTCGTTCTGGGCAGCGCGGTCGGCCACTTCAAAACGGGTGTTCTGCTTGCGCAGGATGTCCAGCATCTTGTCCAGATCAGCGTCAGCCACGTCAGCGCTCAGGCGCTCGACAGTGATGCCGTCGAAACCGGCAACGGTGAACTCAGGGAACACTTCGAATACGGCAACGTATTCCAGGTCCTTGCCAGCTTCCAGCGACTTCGGCTCGATCGAAGGCGAACCGGCAGGGTTCAGCTTCTGCTCAACCACGGCTTCATAGAAGGAGGACTGGATGACATCACCAACAGCTTCCTGACGAGCGTCAGCACCGAAACGGCGCTTGATTTCGCTCATTGGCACTTTGCCTGGACGGAAGCCAGCAATCTTGGCCTTTTGGGCAGTCTGCTGCAGACGCTTGTTGACCTGGCTCTCAATGCGCTCAGCCGGCACGGTGACGCTCATGCGGCGCTCAAGAGCAGTAGTATTTTCAACAGAAACTTGCATGGATATTCCTCGTTGCACAGACGTTAGCCGGCCGTTTCCGACCCCAGAATCAAGGGCATGCATTCTAGTGGGTCAAACTCAAGAAGTCACCCTACTGAAAACGGGTAAAAAAACAGCAGGCCATTTATAGGTGGGAATGCAGCAATGCATTCCACCCCGAAGACGAATAAAGACCATCACGCCAGGGCTCTGCCTCAACCGCCTCTATATATAGAAGAGACTGCGAGCCATCTCCCTGACGGCCGATCCGGCGAACATGGCCGGTGGTCGACACGCAGGCTGCAAGCCCGCAAACACGACGAAACGCCCTGCCCTTCGACCTGAAACCCGGCGCAATAAACCACAAACCGTAAAACAAAAAAGGCGCCAGACTGTTAAATCTGGCGCCTTTTCGAAATATGGGGTGGACGATGGGGATCGAACCCACGACAACGGGAGTCACAATCCCGTGCTCTACCAACTGAGCTACGCCCACCATATTGCGTCACAAAAAAGCCATTCAACTTCTTTGCTGAACTTCATCAGGCCTGCGGCAAGAATGAAGCTTTAATTGGTGCGGATGAAGAGACTCGAACTCTTACGCCTCGCGGCGCTGGAACCTAAATCCAGTGTGTCTACCAATTCCACCACATCCGCAGATGAAGCTTTTAAAGCAAAGGCGCCAGACTGTTACATCTGGCGCCTTTCGAAATATGGGGTGGACGATGGGGATCGAACCCACGACAACGGGAGTCACAATCCCGTGCTCTACCAACTGAGCTACGCCCACCATATCGCGCTACTTGTGCCAAAGCTGCCTAATGGCGCACCCGGCAGGACTCGAACCTGCGACCATCCGCTTAGAAGGCGGATGCTCTATCCAGCTGAGCTACGGGCGCCTTATTAATCTGTAACCTTGGAGGACTACAAACTAAATGCTTTCCAGCTTCGCAGAACGCTAATTCCGCTCAACCTTCTTAACCAGTGCTAGGCTGTGCCCGACAAGTGCGACGAATAGTATAGAGCGCTCCCAAGGTCGTCAAATCCTTTTTGAAAAAAATTCATTTAATTAAAGGAGTTAGGGGAATTTGCTGACCAAGCGCCTTTGCCCTCACCGTCTGACATGCGAGAATGCGTTCTCTTTTTTTCCCCTCTCGATGGTTAATCACGCGCAATGACTGCACAACTAATCGACGGCAAATCGATCGCCGCCAGCCTGCGCCAGCAGATCGCCCAACGAGTTGCCGAGCGTCGCCAGCAAGGTCTGCGCACTCCCGGCCTCGCGGTGATCCTGGTCGGCAGCGATCCTGCCTCTCAGGTTTATGTCTCGCACAAGCGTAAAGACTGTGAAGAGGTAGGCTTCCTCTCTCAAGCCTACGACCTGCCCTCCGACACCACTCAAGAAGCGCTGACCGATCTGATCGATCGCCTCAACGACGACCCGGCCATCGACGGCGTGCTGCTGCAACTGCCCCTGCCCGAGCACCTGGACGCCTCCAAACTGCTGGAGCGCATCCGCCCGGACAAAGACGTCGATGGCTTTCATCCTTATAACGTCGGTCGCCTGGCACAGCGCATCCCGCTGCTGCGTCCGTGCACGCCAAAAGGCATCATGACCTTGCTGGAAAGTACTGGCGTGGACCTTTATGGCCTCGACGCGGTAGTGGTGGGCGCCTCCAACATCGTCGGTCGCCCGATGGCAATGGAACTGCTGCTGGCCGGTTGCACCGTGACCGTCACCCACCGCTTTACCAAGGATCTGGCCGGCCACGTCGGTCGCGCCGATCTGGTGGTGGTCGCCGCCGGCAAGCCGGGCCTGGTCAAGGGCGAGTGGATCAAGGAAGGCGCGATCGTGATCGACGTCGGCATCAACCGCCAGGACGATGGCAAGCTGGTCGGTGACGTGGTGTACGAAACCGCTCTGCCCCGCGCCGGCTGGATCACTCCGGTGCCGGGCGGTGTTGGCCCGATGACCCGCGCCTGCCTGCTGGAAAACACCCTCTACGCGGCAGAAACCCTGCACGCCTGAGAGGTTTTTCCGCAATAAAAGAACCCCGCTTTGTGCGGGGTTTTTTGTATCTGAGAAAAAACACTAACCGTTCGCCGGAAACCCCTCTTTTTACAGGCCTTTTCACGAGATTTTCAGGTCATTCAAACAACCATCGACAGATCTTCAGCCATACTCCTAGAATGCGACGCTTTGAAGAAATAACCCGTTACAAACTAACGGAATATCCAACCTTTATGAGTTCGCCCGCGTGAAAATTCGTCTTTCGATCCTGAGCCTGGTTTTTGCTTTTTCAGGCACATTCGTCACGCCAACCGTCAACGCCGCTGAAACCACTGCTGCGCCACGCGATGCTTCGCAACTGAAGATCGCCTCCGGCAGCGCCCTGCTCATGGATTTGCAGACCAATAAAGTCATCTATTCGAGCAACCCGGATGTGATCGTACCCATCGCGTCGGTCAGCAAGCTGATGACCGGGCTGGTGGTCGTTGAAGCGCACCAGAACATGGACGAATGGATCGACGTCGACATCAGCCACACGCCAGAAATGAAAGGCGTGTTCTCCCGAGTCAAACTGAAGAGCGAACTGCCGCGCCGGGAAATGTTGCTGATTGCCCTGATGTCCTCGGAAAACCGTGCAGCCGCCAGCCTTGCGCATCACTACCCGGGCGGTTATGCAGCATTCATCGCGGCGATGAATGCCAAGGCCAAGGCACTGGGCATGACCAACACCCACTATGTCGAACCGACCGGCTTGTCGGAACGTAACGTTTCCACCGCCCGCGATCTGAGCAAACTGTTGGTGGCCGCGAGCAAGCACCCGATCCTCACTGAACTGACGACCACCAAGGAAAAAACGGTGTCATTCCGCAAACCCAACTACACCTTGGGCTTCCGCAACACCGATCACTTGGTGAACAAGGCCGACTGGGACATCAAAATCACTAAAACCGGCTTCACCAACCCGGCGGGTCATTGTCTGGTGCTGGTGACACGGATGAGCAACCGCCCGGTTGCCCTGGTGATTCTCGATGCATTCGGCAAGTACACACACTTCGCCGATGCCAGCCGTATCCGCAGCTGGATGGAAACCGGACGCAGCACCAACGTTCCGGCAGTGGCCCAACAATACAAGGCCGAAAAGAACCTCAAGGCGCGCCAGAGCGGCGTGGTCGAAGCCTCCAAGTAACCGGAAAGACCAACTGTGGCGAGGGCGCTTGCTCCCGCTGGGGCGCGTAGCGGACCTTCTTTTTTAATAAGAAAAGGCCTGCTGCGCAGTCCAGCGGGAGCAAGCTCCCTCGCCACAGAGTTATTCAGCCAGTGGTTAAATACCCGTTATTCAATCATTGGGTAACGGCATTTTGTCGTCGTCCGGAATGCCATCGCCAGCGCTCGGATCTGGCGTCAGCACATTAGGCCGGGCCAACGGATCACGCAGCGGACTGTCCGGATCCAGCACGGGATCCACGTCATCCTCAGGCGTGGTCGGCACGCTGTCCGGTTTTTTATCATCAAAGCTGGAATCGGTACTCATACGCACCTCACTTAGGGTTTCAGGTCAGCCAACGGATCGTAAGGCTTGGCCGGACGCTTGCTGTCTTCGCCGGTTTCCACATCCTTCGGCGCCTTGGCAGGGCCGACCGGATCAACCTGCGGGTCGTCGAGATCCGGGGAATCCGGATCGAAACCCAGATCATGACCGGACGAATGCTCGCTTGAGTGTGGGCCTTTCGGGGATGGGGAATCTGCCATGCTCGCCTCCTGATTCACCCGCACATTCGGGCTCTATCGTTAAGAGGCGTGCCGGGCGTGAGGGTGCCCGGCAAATGACGAACGGAGGCTTAATGTGCAGCCAGTGCCTTTTTGGCTTGCTCCGCTTCACGTTCCTGCCCGGCCTGCGCCAACTCATCGGCGGCCTTCAGCCAGCGCTGACGATCAACCTCGGCAGGAATCTGCGACGGCTTCTGGATCAGCACGGCCCAACCGCCCGACTTTTCGAACGCCGACTCGAAGGAACTGAAACTCATGAGTTCGCGGCGATTCATTCCGGCGCGCAACAGTACTTTCTGTTTCAAGCGGTCGTAACCGGAAAGAATGGCGTAACGCGGTTCAGCCCAGAACGCCGAGCCTTCACTGAAACGCACCATTACCGGATAACCGGCCGCCACCTGGGTCAACAAGGCTGGCAGGTTCTTGTCCAGCGGATAAACCACCATGCCGTAATCCCGGGCCAGGTTCTGCAGATTCTGCTGCAACTGATCCTGTGCCCCCGGCAGATGCAACGGTTTTTCCAGCAGCCCCGGCGTGATCATGATGCCCTGCTGCGACAACAGGCTGGCCAGCACCTGCGGACCACTCTGATTGGCTTCACCGCGATAGAATGTACCGCTGAGTTCGACCCGCTCCGGCAGGCGCTTGACCTGCGGCGCGACAGTGCCCGCACACCCCGCCAATACAGCCGCGCAACCGGCCACCAGCAACGCCCCTCGCAATCGAGTCAATACCTGCACCATTGTCACTCTCTGATCAGACGCCGGTCATCGTGTTCCGGCAACGCCTGTGATCATAGGGCGACGCACGGCTGCGGTATAGCCTTAACCCGCAGACCGATCGATTGCATAGAGCGAACTGATTGGTCATCACCGACCTTTGGTCAATAGTCTGAAACACCCCATTGTCTAGACTGTCACTGAAACAGAGCGAATTGAAAAAGTGTGTGCCCGATGCAGGGCAAAGAGGAGGCACTGATGAGCCTGACCATGACCATCGTAATGTTGATAGCCGGCTGGCTGGCCGTTGCCAGCGCCATGTTGTGGGGCGTGCTGCGCATTGCGCGGCGGCATCACCACCCGGTCGAATCCGCCTCGGCTCACAAGCCTGAAAAGCACCGTACCCGCCACGCGACCGCGCACTGACCGGTCAGTTGATGTAAGACCTCTGTAGGAGCTGCCGAAGGCTGCGATCTTTTGACTTTGAAGATCAAAAGATCGCAGCCTTCGGCAGCTCCTACATAAGGCACAAGCCGTACGGCATGAGGCATAAGCAAAAAGGCCGGCTGAACTCGACGAGTCCAGCCGGCCTTTTGGTTTGCTGCAGGTTAAGCCTGCTGAGCCAGCTTCTTCTGCTTCGCCCGGCGCGACATCATGTTCAGCACTTCAATCGCTGCCGAGAAGGCCATGGCCGCGTACACATAACCTTTCGGTACATGGGCACCGAAGCCTTCGGCGATCAGCGTCATGCCGATCATGATCAGGAAGCCCAGGGCCAGCATCACCACCGTCGGGTTGTCGTTGATGAACTTGGCCAGCGGCTCAGCTGCGAACAGCATCACCATCACCGAGACCACCACCGCGATCACCATGATCGGCAAGTGTTCAGTCATGCCCACCGCAGTAATGATGCTGTCGATGGAGAACACCATGTCCAGCATCAGGATCTGACCGATTGCGGCAGCGAAGCCCAGGGTCACGGTCGAAGTCGCAGTTTTCGGGTCTTCCGGGGCCGGGTCCATGCTGTGATGGATCTCGGTCGTGGCTTTCCACACCAGGAACAGACCACCGGCAATCAGGATCATGTCTTTCCAGGAGAACGCCTGGCCCATGATTTCGATTACAGGTTCGGTCAACTGCACGATGAAAGCGATGGTGCTCAACAGGGCCAGACGCAGGATCAGCGCCATGCCGATACCGATGCGGCGCGCCTTCTGCCGATGCTGCACAGGCAACTTGTTGGTCAGGATCGAAATAAAGATCAGGTTATCGATGCCGAGCACGATTTCCATCACCACCAGTGTGGCCAAAGCAACCCAGGCGGCGGGGCTGGCGGCGAGTTCTAACAGATATTCCATGGGTCAGTCCTGACTCTTATATGACGGTTTAGAGGGTCTTGGAGGAAGATTCGGATTGTTCCGTATCTTTTTCCGGCGCTTCTTTTTTCTCGATCAAGCCGCCGGTGGCGTCGCTGAGCGCTTGTTCAGCAGCTTTGTGCGTATCGTCGATCGCCTGTTTGGCGCTTTCGGCCGCCTTGCCCATCAACTGCTGGGCACTTTTCTCGGCCTGATCGCAACCGGCCATGAGCAGTAAAGACGTAAACATCAATGCAGGGATTGTGTATTTCATGAGACTTCCTTCGAATGAACAGACAGGGTCACAGACCACCCGTCGATGGCTGGGCATTCTAGGGAGACAAACACTTCAGGAAAATTCGTATTTTTAGCGGCTATACTTCGGCTTTAACGAACTATGACCATCAGTGCAGGAGCTGTCGAAGGCTGCGATCTTTTGATTTTTTTAGCAAGATCAAAAGATCGCAGCCTGCGGCAGCTCCTACAGGGAGGGGGAACCTTAGAGTGCTCAATTACCGACAACTGCATTACTTCTGGGTGGTCGCCAAGACCGGCAGCATCGTGCGTGCCTGCGAGCAACTCAACCTCACTCCGCAAACCATCAGCGGGCAGATTTCGCTGCTCGAACAAACCTACGGTATCGAACTGTTTCAACGGGTCGGCCGCCAGCTGGAGCTGACCGAAGCCGGACGCCAGGCCCTGCCCTACGCTGAGCAGATGTTCCAGTTGGGCGGCGAACTGGAGTTGATGCTGCGTGCCCAGCCCAACGAACAGCAGATCCTGTTTCGCGTCGGTGTGGCCGACGTGGTGCCCAAGTCCATCGTCTATCGGCTGATCGCGCCGACCATGGAGTTGCACGAACCGCTGCGCATCACCTGCCGCGAAGACAAGCTCGAACGCCTGTTGGCGGACCTGGCCATCCAGCGTCTGGACCTGGTGATTTCCGACAGCCCGATGCCGTCGCACCTCGACATCAAGGGCTACAGCCAGAAACTCGGCGAATGCGGGATCAGTTTTTTCGCCACCGCGCATTTGGCGGCGCAATATGGGCAAGACTTTCCGCGCAGCATCAACGGCGCACCGCTGCTGATTCCCGGCGCGGAAACCGTGGTGCGCAGCCGTTTGCAGCGCTGGTTCGCCGAGCAGCAGATCCAGCCGCGAATCGTCGGGGAGTTCGATGACAGCGCCCTGATGCAAGCCTTCGGCCAATCGGGCAGCGGGATTTTCATCGGTCCGAGCGTGATTGCCGATGAAGTCAAACGCCAGTACGGCGTTGAGGTGATTGGCCAGACCGACGCGGTGACCGAGTCGTTCTATGCCATTTCCGTGGAACGCAAGGTCAAGCACCCCGGCATCGTGGCGATTACCGAAGGTGCCCGACGCGAGCTGTTTACCGCGTTATGACGTCTGGGCGCACTCTTCGCGCGGCTTGAGCGTCATCAGGACCATGGCGAGGAATACCGACAACAGAATGAACCCGGCAGCGGCGAAGCCGAGAAAGCTCAGGCCAGCACTGTCGATCACCCGCCCGCCGATCATCGCGCCCAGGCCGATACCGAGGTTGGCGCCGGCGATGTTCAGCGACGCGGCAAACGCGGGCGCTTGCGGCGCGGCTTTCATCAGGCGCACATGGCTGACCAGAAACAGCGCCGCCTGGGTGATTCCCCAGATGCCCATGGCCACCGCCAGGCCCAGCGTCGAGTGGATATTCGGCACCAGCGAGACCATGCCGGCAATCATGAACGCGCAGAACAGCACGGACGCCCCCAACGGATGACGATCCACTGCACGCCCGCCCAGCGAGTTGCCGATCAGCCCGACCGCACCGAAGCCCATCAGGCACCAGCCAACCACGGTGCCGTTAAAACCCGCCAGACGCTCGAGAATGTCGGCCAGATAGGTGTAGGCGGTGAACATGCCGCTGAACACCAGGATCGACAACAGCACATGGCCGAGCATCAGCGGGCTGCGCAGGATCTTGAACTGCGAGCTGAAGCTGACCTGGTGCTGATGCAGGCTGGTTTTCGGCAGATAAACAAACAGCAGCAAAGCCTTGGCAAAAGCGATCACCGCCAGAATCGCGAATGCACTGCGCCAGCCGAACGCATCGGAAATCAACGTGCCCACCGGGATGCCGAATACCGTGGCGCAGACGATGCCGAAGCCGATCTTGGCAATCGCACGGCCGGCGTGATCCGGGCCGACGATGTCCACCGCTGTCTCGCTGGCCAAGGCCCAGAACACCGGCAGGCCGAGGGCCGGGATCAAGCGCGCTATGGCCATGACCCAGATGTTCGGCGCCAGCGCGGCAACGGTGTTGGCCAGGCCGAACATGATCAAAATGGTGATGAATAACTTGCGTCGCTCGAAGCGGGCGAAATAGGCGGTCAAAAACGGGCCGAACATCGCCACCGTGAAAGCGAACAGCGTCACCAGCAGACCCGCCTGCGGAATGGTTACCGCCAGGTCTCGGGCAATGGCCGGCAACAGGCCGACGATGACGAATTCCGTGGTCAGCACCGTGAATCCGGCAGCAGACAACAGAAGAATGGGCAACAGCATGAGCAACTCCAGCAAAACGACGACACCAGCGATGACCGGAAGGCCCGCTGGCAATGATTAAAATGAGGATGGCGAATCTTAACAGAGTGTTTCAGCAGTGACTTGCATAAACCTGCCGACTTGGCGATCAATCCGGTGGCAGATCGTCACAGGCCTGAAGGATAACGCCTACGCTGTGATAAAGTCCGCGCCCTGAAAAACGTACACCCTGTTCAGCGCCCGTTTAACAGCGTTGATCGCGCGTCAGCCCTTTCGGTTCGTGCCGGTGACCTGCCCCTTTGATGTATCACCGGTTTCACGCAACCTTGCACCCTATAAAAAATCAGAGATGCCGTTATGACCGCTTCATCCCCTTCTCTATTGCAACGCCTGAAAAACCTCAGTCTGGTCACGCAGATCCTGATCGGCCTGCTCGCCGGTATCGCTCTGGCGTTGTTCGCCCCGGAAGCGGCAAAAGGCTCGGCGTTCATCGGCAAAGTATTTGTCTCGGCGCTGAAAGCCGTGGCACCGATTCTGGTGTTCGTGCTGGTAATGGCGTCGATTGCCAACCACAAGCACGGTCAGGAAACCCACATCAGGCCCATCCTGTTCCTGTACCTGCTCGGTACTTTCGCCGCAGCCGTGGTCGCGGTGATTGCCAGCATGGCGTTTCCCTCGCATCTGGTGCTGTCCACCGACAACGTGTCGGTCACCGCGCCGGGCGGCATTGCCGAAGTGCTGCAAAGCTTGTTGTTGAGCGTGGTCGACAACCCGGTCAGCGCGCTGATGAATGCCAACTTCATCGGCATTCTGGCCTGGGCGATCGGCATGGGCGTCGCGATTCGCCATGCCGGCGACACCACACGCGAGGTGCTGGGCGACCTGTCCAACGGCGTGACCGTGATCGTGCGTGTAGTGATTCGTTTCGCCCCGCTGGGTATTTTTGGTCTGGTGGCATCTACCCTTGCCACCTCGGGCTTCGGCGCGTTGATCGGTTATGCGCACCTGCTGGCCGTGCTGCTGGGCTGCATGCTGTTTGTGGCGCTGGTAATGAACCCGCTGATTGTGTTCTGGAAGCTGCGCCGCAACCCGTACCCGCTGACCCTCAAGTGCCTGCGCGAAAGCGGCATCACTGCCTTCTTCACCCGCAGCTCGGCAGCGAACATTCCGGTCAACCTGGAACTGAGCAAGCGCCTGGGCCTGCATGAAGACACCTACTCGGTATCGATCCCGCTGGGCGCCACCATCAACATGGCCGGCGCAGCGATCACCATCACCGTGCTGAGCCTGGCTGCCGTGCACACGCTGGGGATTGCCGTGGACATTCCGACCGCGATCCTGCTCAGCGTCGTCGCGGCGATCTGTGCCTGTGGCGCCTCGGGCGTGGCCGGTGGCTCGCTGCTGCTGATTCCGCTGGCGTGCAGCCTGTTCGGCATTCCCAGCGAGATTGCCATGCAGGTGGTGGCGGTGGGTTTCATCATTGGTGTGCTGCAGGACTCGGCGGAAACAGCGCTGAATTCGTCCACCGATGTGCTGTTCACCGCGGCGGCTTGCCTCGGTGAAGAGGCGAAAATTCAGCGTTCAGTCTGAAGATCAAAAGATCGCAGCCTGCGGCAGCTCCTACATTAGGAATGCATTTCCCTGTAGGAGCTGCCGCAGGCTGCGATCTTTTGCGTTATCCAATAAAAAGCCCGCCAAGGCGTGAACCTTGGCGGGCTTTTTTGTTACGGGGTGTTTTAGTACGCGCCCATGTAATCGCGCTTACCCACTTCAACACCGTTGTGGCGCAGCAGCGCATAGGCAGTGGTGACGTGGAAGAAGAACTGCGGCAGACCGTAGCTCAGCAGGTAAGCCTGACCGCTGAAGCGCTTCTCTTTCGGCGTGCCCGGACGGGTCACGATCTCGATGCCTTCCTTGCCGTTGATCTGCTCCGGCTTGATCTCGCCGATGTAGGCCAGCACCTTGGCGATCAGCGCCTGCAGTTCGGCGAAGGTGGTTTCAGTGTCGTCATACTTCGGGATTTCGACTTCGGCCAGACGCGAGGAAACGCCCTTGGCGAAGTCAACCGCGATCTGCACCTGACGCACCAGCGGGAACATGTCCGGGTACAGGCGCGCTTGCAGGAAGGCGTTCGGGTCGATGTTTTTCTCGGTGGCGTGGGCTTCAGCCTTTTTCAGGACATCGCTCAGGGCGTTGAGCATTTGTTGAAAAACCGGGACGGATGCGGCGTACAGGGAAATGGTCATGGCAGTCTCGTGTGGTGGCTGGGTGGAACGTGGAGGCGATTATAGCCATGCTTGATGACCACACGGCTTGCCTTTTGTTAGCCAAGGATTAGGCTAGGCGCCTTCGACTGCTGAGGGAACGCGCGATGACCACCGAACTTGCAACCACCACCAACGAACCACGGCTCAACGCCACAGAAATCCGCATTCTGGGTTCGTTGATCGAAAAACAGGCCACCAGCCCGGAAACCTATCCGTTGACCCTCAATGCATTGGTGCTGGCCTGCAATCAGAAGACCAGCCGCGAGCCGGTGATGAACCTGACTCAGGGCCAGGTCGGCCAAAGTCTGCGGGCGCTGGAAAGCCACGGTTACACCAAACTGGTCATGGGCAGTCGCGCTGATCGCTGGGAGCATAAGCTGGACAAGGCGTGGGAGCTGGTGCCGGCCCAGGTGATTCTCACCGGTTTGATGTTCTTGCGTGGCCCGCAGACAGTGAATGAGTTGCTGACCCGCAGCGGCCGCATGCACGATTTCGAAGATGCCGAGCAGGTGGTGCATCAGCTTGAGCGCCTGATCGCCCGTGGGCTGGCGGTGTTGATCCCGCGTCAGGCCGGGCAACGCGAAGACCGCTACACCCATGCGCTGGGCGATCCGGCGGACATCGAGGCGATCCTGGCGGCGCGGCAGAATCCTGGGGAGCGCGCGACCAGCGGCGTTTCGGTCGAGCGCATCGAAGAGCTGGAAGCACGGATTGCCGCGCTGGAAGAGCGCCTGGCGCGCCTCGAATAACCCCGGAAATCCTACTGTGGGAGCGAGCTTGCTCGCGAATGCAGTGTGTCATTTAACAATGATGTGAATGACACATTGCATTCGCGAGCAAGCTCGCTCCCACTGGGGCTGCACCACGCCGAAGGTCTCTATTTACTCACCATCCCAGTAATCCACCCCGTCCGCCTGCCGCGCCACGGCGACAAAACCTGACGCATTGCCCTCGGCATCAACCTTGAAGTTGTCCATCACCGCGTATTTGTTGGAGTCCGGGTATTCGCAGATATCCGGTTGCTGCTGGGTGCTGACCGCCAGGTAACGCAGTTCCGCGTCGCTGGTATTGATGATCTGATGCGCCGTCTCCGGGCCGCCCGGCGGGCAGGCGATCACGTCGCCCGCGCGGATCGGAAAGCGTTCGGCACCCAAGCGCACTTCGCCCTCCCCGGCCACCACATAGAACATCTCTTCATTGACCCGGTGGCTGTGAAACGGACTGCCGCGCATGCCCGGCGGCAAGGCGTACAACCGATAGCCAAGTTTTTGCGCACCGAGTTGCTGGCCGATGCGCGCCATGCTTTGCTGGTAGCGACCCGCGGTTTCACCTTCCGGGGCAAGGGCTTCAGGCAGGGGTTCGAGTTCGACCTGGTGCAGGTTGAGGATGGGTGGGTGCATGGGGTGCCTCGATCAGGTTTTTATGAGGGACAAGTCTTGGCTTGCTGAGGCCGCAGTATAGGCAACCCGATAAACCGAGTTGAATTCATCGCTGGCAAGCCAGCTTCCACAGGATTTGTGGTTGCTAACCTAGTTGTGTTGCAACCTGACACCTGTGGGAGCTGGCTTGCCAGCGATGGGGCCAACTCATCCGACACATAATCCAGAACATCAGCTGCGGGCGAAATTTACCGCCGCCGCAAACTGCTCTTCACTCGGCCGCACCCCGGTGTACAGCACAAACTGCTCCAGCGCCTGGATCGCAATCACTTCCAGCCCGGTGATCACCTTCTTGCCCTCAGCCCGCCCACGCACGATCAGCGGTGTTTCCGACGGAATCGCTACCACATCGAACACGATCCCGGCTGCCTGGATCACTTCAGGCTCGAACGCCAGTTGCCCCGCCTCCGGCCCGCCGTCCATGCCCACCGGGGTGACGTTGATCAGCATCTGCGGACGTTCTTCACCCAACTCGGCCCGCCAGCGGTAACCCAGCGAGTCCGCCAGCGCCTGCCCGGCGCGCTCGTTACGCGCAACGATCAAGCCATTTTTGTAACCACCATCGCGCAAGGCGCTGGCCACCGCTTTGGCCATGCCGCCGCTGCCGCGCAGGGCGAACGTCGTATCCTTTGGCACCGCGTGGGTTTCCAGCAGCTGGGCGATAGCGATGTAATCGGTGTTATAGGCCTTGAGATGACCGTTGGTGTTGACGATGGTGTTGATCGACTGGATCGCCGCCGCCGACGCATCCAGCTCATCGACCAGTGCGATGCACGCTTCCTTGAACGGCATCGACACGCCGCAACCGCGAATCCCCAGCGCACGAATCCCGCCGACAGCCCCCGGCAGATCCTGACTGCTGAACGCCTTGTAATAGAAGTTCAGGCCCAACTGCTCGTACAAATGGTTATGAAAACGCAGACCGAAATTCCCCGGGCGCCCGGACAGGGACATGCACAGCTGGGTGTCTTTGTTGGGATTCATCTGCATGAAACTTCTCCTTCAAACGGACTTTCGGATGGACGGAGTTAGCCATTCCATCGGGTTCTGAACGATCATAAGCGCCTGTCTGCAACGGGCCGCGTGCCCCTTTGACCCACCGGTAAAGAAGCCGGTACAGACCTTACACAAAATTTACCCAGCGGCAGTGCTGATTTTCAGAATTTCGCTGTCATAGAAGTATCCCCGCGACAACGTTGGGCCTGGTGCAGGCCCGGACGCCGGGTCGAAGAACCGAGGAATTATCATGATTCGTAAACTCCCCATCGTGGCCTTGTTGATTGGTGCATTCGCGATCACAGGTCAGGCAGAAGCCCACGGCGGTGGCTGGCAGGGTCCGGCCGTGTTTGGTGCGATCGTCGGCTCGGCCATCATCGGCTCGGCGCTGATCAACCAGGACCGGCCAGTCTACGTACAACAGCCTGTTTACGCTCAACCGGCACCGGTTTATGTGCAACAACCGCCGCCACCGGTCTATTACCAGCCGGCCCCGGTTTACGTGCAACAACCGGTCTACGTGCCTGGCCCGGTCTACTACGGCCCACCACGCGGCTATTACGGCCGGCCACACGGCTACTACGGTGGCCCGCGCTGGTAATCGCCAACAAACAGCCCTGCTTTATAGCGGGGCTTTTTTATGACCGTCGGTCGGGCAACGTCTGAAAAAATCTTGCCAAGGTCGCTGTGAGGACAGTTCCAGCGGCTAAAGTCGGCATGATGGACTTGACCGTTGGGGACAAAACACAGAACGGTCATCGATTTGTCATGACGGAACCGCAATCTGAATCCGTCCGTAAACAACAGGTTGATAACAACAAGGACGACCCATGCCTACTCAGAATCCGCACCGCATCGTCGGCCTGTGCACTTCAAGCAAGGTGTACAGCGCGCTGACCGAACTCAAACACCTGGAGGGCCACCGCTGCGCCAAGTTCCTTTCGCTGCTGGCGGAGAACCTGGTGCACAAGGGCTTGCTCAACGAGCGCGAAGTGGTGCACATGCTCGACCAGGTTGTCGACTGAACCCGTCCTCACTGTTATCAATGACCACTATCGAGAGCGTTGATTGTCCCTGAGCACAGCGAATCCCTAAGGTAGCTCCACAGATTGATGGAGGTACTGGTCATGGCTCAGGTTCAAATCATGTCGGTCATCGGCAGCGCTGTTCCCGCATCGCTCAGAGCGTCGGGATTGCTCGCCTGCTGGTATCTGGTGCGCGACGGTGAGCCCATCAGCGGCCCGCTGACTTCGCTCCCGGCAGCGCAGGCACTGTCGCAGAAAATCGTCAGCGCGCCGTTCCACGCTTAAGGCAACTGGACTTTCGGTTTGGTCTCGATAAACAGCGCCCAGCTCGACATGAACAGCGCCGCGATCAACGGCCCGATCACGAAACCGTTGAGGCCGAACACTGCGAGGCCGCCGAGGGTCGAGATCAGGATCATGTAGTCGGGCATGCGCGTGTCTTTGCCGACCAGAATCGGGCGCAGCACGTTGTCCACCAGACCGATCACAAATACCCCGAACAGCGCCAACACCACGCCCTGCCAGATCATCCCGCTGAGCAGGAAGTACACCGCCACTGGCGCCCAGACGATTCCCGCGCCCACCGCCGGCAACAGCGACAGAAAGCCCATCAGCACCGCCCAGAGCAACGCGCTGGGGATGTCGAGAAACCAGAAAATCGCCCCGCCCAATGCGCCCTGAGTGACCGCCACCACCAGGTTGCCCTTCACCGTCGCCCGTACCACCCGGTTGAACTTCAACTGCAAACGGCGTTTGTGGGTCTCTTCCAGCGGCACTGCGGTGCGTACCTTGCGTACCAGTTCGGCGCCATCGCGCAGAAAGAAAAACAGCAGGTACAGCATGATGCCGAAGCTGACCACAAACTCGAATGTGCCCTGGCCGAAACTGAAGGCCTGACTGGCCAGCACCTGACTGCCCTGCATCGACGCCTTGACGATTTTCTCGCGCAGACCGTTGAGTTCGCCCATGCCGAAGCGATCGAGCAAATGCTGAAAGTAAGGGGGCAAGCTGTGTTTGAACTGTGCCAGGTAAGCACCGATGTCCAGTTGACCGCTTTCGATGTTGTTGTACACCGTCGCGCCTTCCTGCACCAACAGGATGCTGAGAATGATCACCGGGAGAATCGCGATCACCAGACAAATGCCCAGCGTGCAAAGCGCGGTCAGGTTGCGCTGCCAGCCGAATTTGAGCTGTAACTTGCGCTGCATCGGCGCAAACAGAATGCCGAGAATCACCGCCCAGAACACCGCACCGTAGAACGGCAGCAGGATCCAGATGAAGGCGACCGTCACCAACAGCAACAGCACGGTGAGGGATTTGAATTGCAGCGTTTTTTCGTTCATGTCCGATCCATGTCAGTCAGGCGTCACGCACGCCTCGAACCTTAGTCCACCGGGGCGTGCACGAGTGCCATCTTTGTTCATGGAGCATAGATCGCCTGGTAGAAGCAGCTCGCTGCACCTGATGCAGCGGGACCTTGTCATGGTGCCGGCGCGGCACAGATCAGCGGCACCCGCGCAAAGATAGATCCAGATCAATAAACCGCAGTTGCCGCTGCACTACCCTGCCGCGCTTTTGCGACCGATGCCGCCATGATCCCTGACCTCCCCCTCGCCGCCCCGGAGCTGCTGGCCCCCGCCGGCACCCTGAAGAACATGCGTTATGCCTTCGCCTACGGCGCCGATGCGGTCTACGCCGGCCAGCCGCGCTACAGTCTGCGGGTGCGTAACAACGAGTTCGACCACGCCAACCTCGCCCTCGGTATTCGCGAAGCGCAGGCCCAGGGCAAGCGCTTCTACGTGGTGGTCAACATCGCCCCGCACAATGCCAAGCTGAAGACCTTCCTCAAGGACCTGGCGCCGGTGATCGAGATGGCGCCGGATGCCCTGATCATGTCTGACCCGGGCCTGATCATGCTGGTGCGCCGGCATTTTGCGCAGATGCCGATCCACCTTTCGGTGCAGGCCAACACGGTGAACTGGGCGAGCGTCGAGTTCTGGCAGCAACAAGGCCTGAGCCGGATCATCCTGTCGCGGGAATTGTCACTGGAGGAAATCGCTGAAATCCGCGAACAGGTGCCGGGCATGGAACTGGAAGTGTTCGTCCACGGCGCGCTGTGCATGGCTTACTCCGGGCGCTGCCTGTTGTCGGGCTATATGAACAAGCGCGACGCCAACCAAGGCACCTGCACCAACGCCTGCCGCTGGAAATATTCGGCACAGGAGGCCACGGAAAACCAGCTCGGCGAGATCGTGCAGAGCTTCCAGCCCGAGCCGACCCTGGGCATTGGCGCGCCGACCGATCAGGTGTTCCTGCTGCAGGAAGCCAATCGTCCCGATGAATTGATGCCGGCGTTTGAAGACGAGCACGGCACCTACATCATGAACGCCAAGGATCTGCGCGCGGTGCAGCACGTCGAACGCTTGACGCGCATGGGCGTGCATTCGCTGAAGATCGAGGGTCGCACCAAGTCGCACTTCTATTGCGCACGTACTACCCAGGTTTATCGCCGGGCAATCGACGATGCCGTAGCCGGACGCGAGTTCGATCGCAGCCTGATGACCGACCTCGAATCACTGGCCCAGCGCGGCTACACCGAAGGTTTCCTGCGCCGGCATGTGCATGACGAATACCAGAATTATCAGAACGGCAGCTCGGTGTCGGAACGTCAGCAATTCGTCGGCGAACTCACCGGTGAGCGCCGTGACCGGTTGGCCGAGGTCAAGGTGAAAAACCGGTTTGCACTGGGCGACCACCTGGAACTGATGACGCCCAAAGGCAATTTCCACTTTGATCTGCACCAGTTGCAGAGTGCCAAGGGTGAGGCGATCGAGGTGGCACCAGGAGATGGGCACACGGTGTATCTGCCGATTCCGGATGCGGTGGATTTGCGCTTTGGGTTGCTGATGCGGGATGTAGCTGCCAATCCGGTATGAGGATACGCAACACCTTGCAGGCGTCACTGATCTTCAGCGACATTGCGGCCGCCATCGCTGGCAAGCCAGCTCCCACAGGGGTTGTGTTGAACACAAAATCCCATGCCACCAACAACCACTGTGGGAGCAGGCTTGCCCGCCAAGAGGCCGGCATGAACAAAACACCCCGCCACTGACCGACCAAAAAAACCCGGCACCAGAGCCGGGTTTTTCACTACCGGCGATCATCCGACAACGGCGTCGGCTCATCCGCCGGCGGCACATCATCGTCTGCCGCCGGGTCCTTCCAGTCTTCCGGCCGATCGGCATCACTCAACGGATCGCGCCCGGGACTCATGCCCGGTGGCGCATCGTGATCGGCCAGTGTCGGCTCATCCGTGCCGGGCACCGGACGGGTCGGATCGGTCGGCAGCACACCACCCTGAAACAGCAAATCATTCGCCATGACACACCTCACCAAGGAGGTCCGGAAAACCCGGGCCATACCGCTTGGAAGCAGGCCTGCGCAGGCCGTGCCATCAAGCAGACCAACGGCAATCAGCCCTGCGCACCGAAGCGGTCGCGGCTGTTGGTCAGGTGCAACCACATTGCCGCGCGCGCTGCGTCCGGGTCCTGGCGCTTGATCGCATTCAGGATCGCTTCGTGCTCCAGATGCGCCAACTGCCCCAGCTTGCTCAAATCCGCCGCCCCACGCTCGGCCGCGTTGAGCCGCTGACGCGGAATCATCGCGCTGCCCAGATGCTGCATGATTTCGCTGAAGCAGACGTTGCCGGTGGCTTCGGCGATCAGCAGATGAAAACGTCGATCCGCCTCGACGCAACTGTCGTTGCTGTCCAGCAGACGCTGATAGTCATCCAGCGCCTGGCGCATGTGCAGCAATTGTTGTTCGCTGCGCCGTTGTGCGGCCAATGCGGCGGCCTGAGTTTCCAGGCCCATGCGCAATTCAAGAATGCTGCGCACGCCGAGCGCGGTGTCGACATTCAGGCGCAAACCCTGCTCGGCGGCGCGTTCGATGACAAAAGTGCCAATGCCGTGCCGCGTCTCCACCAGCCCTGACGCCTGCAACTTGGAAATCGCCTCGCGCACCACCGTGCGACTGACGCCGTGCTCCTGAACGATGGCGTTCTCCGACGGCAGCTTGTCGCCGGGCGACATCTGACCAAGCAGGATGCTCTGGGTGAGTTTCTCCACCAGATCATGGGCGAGGTTATGCGCACGTTTGGGCGCGGGAGCGTCAAGATTTTCTTGCATGATCGATTCCGGTCATCGGGGCTTGCGGATCGTAGCACTGCACGGTGGCTGACAAGATTGATTTTAGTCCTGGAAAAAGCGTCGACTTGTATGACAACACTCAAGAAAACCGGAAATACGGGATTCGCGACAGACCCAGGAACAATGGCGAATAGCAGTTTCCTTAACACCGACAACCAGCTAAACCTCCATACAATCCCAATAAACAGGGATGAATTGACAAAAAAGCAATAAAAAACCAGCCCGCCAGAAAAAATTAATCACCGCACCCCACTTGTAGGACAAAAAATCCAAGTTGTATGATGTCTATCAACAACGCAGCACCAGCCCTACCCCCGCATAAAAATAATCAGTGGGAGAAAACCAAGTGAAAACCTCCGTCTCCGGGATCAACGAGGGCGTCGATTCGACACTCGCGTCCGCCATCTCGAAAGTGAAACGCCACGTCCTGCCGCTCTTCGTGATCATGTTCATCGTCAATTACATTGACCGGGTGAACATCGGTTTCGTCCGCACTCACATGGAACATGACCTGGGCATCGGGGCGGCCGCCTACGGCTTCGGCGCCGGTCTGTTCTTCATCGGGTACGCGCTATTCGAAGTGCCGTCCAACATGCTCCTGCAGAAAGTCGGCGCACGTATCTGGCTGACCCGCATCATGCTCACCTGGGGCCTGGTCGCCGCCGGCATGGCATTCATCCAGAACGAAACGCACTTTTACATCCTGCGCTTTCTGCTTGGCGTGGCCGAGGCCGGATTCTTTCCCGGGGTGATCTACTACTTCACTCGCTGGCTACCCGGCGCCGAACGCGGCAAGGCCATCGCGATTTTCCTCAGTGGTTCGGCGGTGGCCTCGCTGATCTCCGGCCCATTGTCCGGCCTGCTGTTGCAGATCAACGGCCTGGGCATGCACGGCTGGCAATGGATGTACTTCATCGAGGGGATGTTCTCGGTCGGGCTGTGCGTGTTCGTCTGGTTCTGGCTCGACGCCAAACCTCACGACGCGAAATGGCTGACCCGCGCCGAACAGGACGCACTGGTCAGCGCCATCGATGACGAACAGAAGGCTCGCGAAGCGGCGACGCCGATCCGACCTTCAATGGCCAAACTGCTCAAGGACCGACAGATCATCCTGTTCTGCCTGATCTACTTTTTTATCCAGCTGACCATCTACGCCGCGACGTTCTGGTTGCCAAGCATCATCAAGAAAATGGGCGAGATGAGCGATTTCCAGGTCGGGCTGTTCAACTCGATTCCGTGGCTGCTGTCGATCATCGGCATGTACGCCTTCGCTGCCTTCTCAGCCAAGTGGAAGCATCAGCAGGCCTGGGTCGCCACCGCGTTGTTGATCGCCGCGGCGGGGATGTTCATGTCCACCACTGGCGGGCCGATTTTTGCCTTTGTCGCGATCTGTTTTGCCGCGCTCGGCTTCAAGTCCGCCTCCTCGTTGTTCTGGCCGATTCCGCAGGCGTATCTGGATGCGCGAATCGCCGCAGCGGTGATTGCGCTGATCAACTCGGTGGGCAACCTCGGCGGCTTCGTCGCGCCCACCACCTTCGGCCTGCTGGAACAACACACTGGCTCGATTCAGGGCGGCCTCTACGGTCTGGCCGCGACCTCGATCATCGCCGCGATCATCGTCTTCGCGGCCCGCACCACACCGAAACCGGCTGCTGACCTTGCCGTGGCCGAAGCCGCGCCGAAGCACGCCTGAACTCTGTCTGATTAGGATCAAAACCATGACTGCACACGACACCGCCAAAGCGCCGATCATCACCGCCATGCAAGTGATTCCAGTGGCCGGCCACGATGGCATGTTGCTCAACTTGAGTGGCGCCCACGGGCCGTTTTTTACCCGCAACATCGTTATTCTCAAGGACAACGCCGGGCACACCGGCGTCGGTGAAGTGCCCGGTGGCGAGCGCATCCGCCAGACGCTGGAGGATGCTCGCAGCCTGGTGCTCGGCAACCCGATCGGCAACTATCAGAAAATCCTCAATCAGGTGCGCCAGACCTTCGCCGAGCGTGACGCCGGCGGCCGTGGCCTGCAGACGTTCGACCTGCGCATCACCATTCACGCAGTGACCGGACTCGAAGCCGCCCTGCTCGACTTGCTCGGCCAGCACCTCGAAGTGCCGGTCGCGGCGCTGCTCGGCGAAGGCCAGCAGCGCGACCAAGTGAAGATGCTCGGCTATCTGTTTTACGTCGGTGACCAGCGCGAAACCAGCCTCGCCTACCGCAGCGAACCGGACGCCGATAACGACTGGTTCCGCGTCCGTCACGAGAAGGCCATGAGCGCCGAAGCGGTGGTGCGTCTGGCCGAAGCGGCCCACGCAAAATACGGTTTCCAGGATTTCAAACTCAAGGGCGGCGTGCTCAGCGGTGATGCGGAAATCGAAGCCGTGACGGCACTGGCCGAACGCTTTCCCGAGGCGCGTATCACCCTCGATCCGAACGGTGCGTGGTCACTGAAGGAAGCGATCCGCTTGTGCCGCGATCAGCATCACGTGCTGGCTTATGCCGAAGACCCTTGCGGTGCGGAAAACGGTTACTCCGGGCGTGAAGTCATGGCCGAATTTCGCCGCGCCACCGGATTGAAGACGGCGACCAACATGATCGCCACCGACTGGCGTGAAATGGGCCACGCCATTCAGTTGCAGTCGGTGGACATCCCATTGGCCGACCCGCACTTCTGGACCATGCAAGGCTCGGTGCGTGTCGCGCAACTGTGCCACGAGTGGGGCCTGACCTGGGGCTCGCACTCCAACAACCACTTCGATATCTCTTTGGCGATGTTCACCCATGTCGCGGCCGCAGCACCGGGTGACATCACCGCCATCGACACGCACTGGATCTGGCAGGACGGCCAGCGCCTGACCCAGGCGCCGCTGCAAATTGTCGACGGTTGCGTGCAAGTGCCGCAGAAACCGGGGCTGGGCGTGGAGCTGGACATGGACCAAGTGGCCAAGGCTCATGAGCTGTATAAAGGCATGGGCCTCGGTGCGCGAGATGACAGCGTGGCGATGCAGTTTTTGATTCCGGGGTGGACGTTCGATAACAAGCGGCCGTGCCTGGTGCGTTGACATTTGCCCTGTAGGAGCTGCCGCAGGCTGCGATCTTTTGGTCTTGATCTTCAAAAATCAAAGTCAAGCGATCGCAGCCTGCGGCAGCTCCTGCAAAGGATTTGTGTCAGGCAGAGATTTGCAGCAACCAGTTTTTGAACGCACTCATCGCCACCGTCTCCGGCCGCGACTGCAAACGCGTCAGCCAATAACTGCCGGTGGTGATTTCAATCGCAAACGGCTGACGAATCACATCCGCCGCCAATTGCCGGGCAAACATCAGCGGCGGTGCCAGCGCTACGCCGCTGCCCTGCAGCGCGGCCTCCATCATCGCCAGCGACGAGTCGAACACGATGCTCTGCGGCGGCGCGGCGTGGGTCGCCAGACCGGCGGCGTGAAACCACTGTGGCCATTCATCGGTGCGATACGAGCGCAGCAAACGCTGCTGCAACAGGTCACCCGGGGATTGCAACTGCCGGGCAATTTCCGGCACGCACAACACCGACAGTGGCGCATCGAGCAAGCGCGTGGCCTCGATGCCATGCCAAGCCCCGGCACCGAAACGAATCGCGTAATCCAGGCCTTCGGCGGCGACATCGACCCGGTTGTTGTGAGTCGACAGTCGCAAATCTATGAGCGGATGTTTCGCCTGGAAGTCTGCCAGCCGTGGCAGCAGCCAACCGACCGCAAAGGTTCCCACGGCACCCACGGTCAACATTTCCCGATACTGACCGCCCGCCAGCCGCTCGAGCATTTGCGCGATGTGATCGAACGACGTGGTCAGAACGGGCAACAGGGTCTCGCCTTCACTGGTCAGCATCAGCCCACGGGGCAGGCGTTTGAACAGGGTGACGCTGAGTTGCGCTTCGAGGCTTTTGACCTGATGGCTCACCGCCGCCTGGGTCACGCATAACTCCACCGCGGCGCGGGTGAAGCTCAAATGACGCGCAGAAGCTTCGAAAGCGCGCAGTGCATTGAGCGGCAATTGAGGTCGAATCATGCCCAGTCCCGAATTTTTCTAATGGCTCGTCCGAGTTTTCATCGTTTGTCGATCGCCGCCGGACTGCCTAAATTGACGGCACTGATCAGTCGCCCAACAAGAAAATCGCCCGCAGTGTAGCGGGATATCACCCTCAACACTCATGGAGAGTGGGTCACACATGTCGTTCATCAATCCGAGCAAAGTCAACATCTGCAGCGCATTTGGCGTGATTTTCGCTGCTACCACGTGCATGGCCGCCACACCCAGCGACGAGCAATTGCAAGCCTTGGTAAATAAAGCCGTCACCCCGGTGATGCAGCAACAACAGGTTCCGGGCCTGGCCGTGGCTGTCACCGTCCACGGCCAACCGCATTACTTTAATTACGGCGTCGCCGCCAAGGATACCGGGCAGAAAGTCAGCGAAAACACCCTGTTCGAAATCGGCTCGGTGAGTAAAACCTTTGCCGCGACCCTGGCGGGCTACGCGCAGGCGACCGGCAAACTGGACCTGTCGACCAAAGCCAGCCAGCTCTGGCCGGAACTGAAAGGCAGCGCTTTCGACAACATCAGCGTACTGCAACTGGGCACCTACAGCGCTGGTGGCCTGCCGCTGCAATTCCCTGACCAGTGGGATTCGGCGGACAAGATGCTCGACTATTACCAACAGTGGAAACCGAGCTTCCCGGCCGGTAGCCAGCGTCTTTACTCCAACCCGAGCCTGGGCCTGTTCGGCTATCTGGCCGCCAAGACTCTTGGCCAGCCCTATGATCAGGCAATGAGTGAAACCCTGCTGCCGAAACTCGGCCTGCAACACACCTACCTGCAAGTGCCGAAAGCGCAAATGAACCTGTACGCGCAGGGCTACGACAAGAACAACCAACCGGTGCGCGTCACCCCGGGCGCGATGGATGCGCAAGCCTATGGCGTGAAAACCAGCGCCGCCGACATGCTGCGTTACGTTCAGGCCAACCTGAAACCGACAAGCCTGGAAGCCCCACTGCAACAAGCCATCGCCAACACCCACACCGGTTACTACACCGTCGGCGACATGACCCAAGGCCTGGGTTGGGAAATGTACCGTTACCCGATCAGCCTCGACCGCTTGCTGGCCGGTAACAGTACAGAAATGGCCATGCAGCCGCACAAGGTGAAGTGGCTCAACCCGCCGCAACCGCAGGCGGATAATGTGCTGCTGAACAAAACCGGGTCTACGGGTGGCTTTGGCAGTTACGTGGCGTTTGTGCCGTCGAAGGATGTCGGCGTGGTGATTCTGGCGAACAAGAACTTTCCGATTCCGGAGCGGGTGAAGATTGCTCACACGATCCTCAGCGTTTTGACCAACTGAAAATCAAATGATCGCCGCCTGCGGCAGCTCCTGCACCGGCCCCATGCAGGAACTGCCGCAGGCTGCGATCTTATTGGCGGGCAATAAAAATGGGCGACCTGTAGAGGTCGCCCATTTTTTTGATTCAGACCATGCCGTCAATCATCCGGCATTTCCGGTGGTTTGCTTGGTTTCGCCGGTTTGCTCGCCTTGGCGCCCTTCTCGCCTTTCTTGGCTGCCGGTTCGGCGGCGGTGGCCTTGGTTTCAGCGACCGTCGGTGCGCTGATTTCCTTTTCGCTGGCCGGCAGTGCATCGACGGTCTCGAAGATTTTCTTCAGGTCCACCGACTTCGCTTCATCGCCCGAGGCCGAGAGTTTGGTCTCGCCGTCCTTGCCCAGCAGGAACACTTTCGGGTACGCCCCGGCGCCCAGCTTCAGCGAGCGCAACAGGGCCATGGTGTCCTGCTGGCCGAGATCCTTGCCGTCGAGCTGACCGGCCATATTGAGGATGGTGTAGACCTTGATGTTGCGGTCGGTCACACCTTTCTTGTTCGCCGGATCTTCCAGCGACTTTTTCAACCCTACCCACACGGGGTCGACGGTGCTTTGTGCGATCACGATCAACGGTCGGGCCCGTCCCATATCCCCGGCTATGGGCGAATCGTTGTCAGCGGCGAACAAGGGGCCGGCAATCGCCAGCAAGAGTGTCAGGGTCAGTGACCTGATGAGCATGCGCATCTCCTTTTGATATCCACGCTCTAATGATTGCGCATCGCGGCGATTGTTCCGGACCTGTGCCCGGCAAATATGTTTCGCCTTGTCAGAAGCTTAGGTCAGCCGCGTCATTGCGCAACCGCATCGGCGTAATCGTGACGCGGATTTGATTACCTTTTATGAGCGCATTAGGCTGGCTGTTCCGCCCATGAAAAGGAGTTCAGCCCATGCACATCGACTACCTGTGCGATCACCCGCATTTGATTGAGGAACTGGCCGAACTCAATTTCAAGGAATGGGGCGAATTCCGCGACGGCGATACCCTTGAGGCTCGTACCGAACGGATGCGCGCCGCCTGCGGCAAGGGTGCGGTTCCCAGCGTGGTGGTGGCCATTGAAGACGGCCGATTGCTCGGTGGCGCGCTGCTGATCGACAGCGACATGAAGATCCGCCCGCAACTGACGCCGTGGCTGGCGGGGGTTTATGTGAAGGCCGAGGAGCGTGGACGCGGGATTGCTTCGCAACTGGTCAACAGGATCGTCGCCGAGGCGGCGACGCTGGGAGTGACTGAGTTGTATCTGTACACCGACGCTGCGCAATCGCTGTATGCGGGGTTGGATTGGGAGGTGGTCGAGGATCTGGTCTACGAGGATTTGCCGGTGACCGTCATGAAATTCAACATCCTTCATACCCCAGTGTAGGAGCTGCCGCAGGCTGCGATCTTTTGATCTTGATCGTAAAAACGAAGATCAAAAGATCGCAGCCTTCGGCAGCTCCTACATCAGAACGCCAGTTTATAGCCGATCAACAGCAACATGGTCGCCAGACACGGGCGCAGCAATTCATCGGAAATGCGCCCAGTCAGGTGGCTGCCCAGCCAGATGCCCGGCAGCGAACCCATCAGCAGGAAACCCAGCACGCCCCAATCCATGTTGCCCATGCTCGCGTGGCCAAGACCCGCAACCAGGGTCAGCGGTACGGCATGGGCAATTTCGGTGCCGACCAGACGGCGGGTTGGCAGCAGCGGATAAAGAATGAACAACGCGACCGTGCCGAGGGCGCCGGCGCCGATCGAGGTCAGGGCGACCATGGTGCCGAGGATCAGACCGGTGACCACGGTCATTACGTTCAGGCGCGCGCCGCTCGGGTTGTAGTTGCCGCCCGCGCGGTTATGGGCGAATTCGAGCAGGCGCTTCTTGAACAGAATCGCCAGCGCGGTGGCGAACAACACCCAGCCCAAGGCTTGCTTGATGATCGCGTTCATCGCCTCGGGCGCGGTGTGCAGACTGCTGAGAAACCACAAGGTCAGGGCGACTGCCGGCACGCTGCCAAGGGTCAGCCAACCGGTGATCGCCCAATCGATGTTGTTGTTCTTCTTGTGAACCAGTACGCCACTGGATTTGGTGATGGCCGCGTACAATAGGTCAGTGCCCACCGCGGTTGCCGGGTTGATACCGAACCACAGCAGGATCGGCGTCATCAACGAACCGCCGCCGACACCGGTCATGCCGACAATAAAACCCACCACCAGCCCGGCGATGACCAGGCCGAAATTTGCCAATTCCATTAAGACGTCCAGAAAAACGACAGGAAAAATCTGGCCCGCAGCATAGCGATTTTTCATATAACCACATATATCGATGCGGTCTATCGTTATGCCCGATTCCTACATCTAACACTGTAGGAGCTGCCGGAGGCTTCGATCTTTTGATCTTGATTAAAAGACAAAATCAAAAGATCGCAGCCTCCGGCAGCTCCTACACTGGAGGTGTGGTTCAGTGCACGCGCCGGCCCGGCTTGAAACTGTGATGCCGGTTGATCCACACCGTTGCCAGCGCAATCAGCGACAGGATCAACAGCGCCCACGGAAACGACATTGCCCCCGCCTGATCCAGCAGCAACCCGCCAAACAGGCCGCCGCCGGCAATTGCCACGTTCCAGGACGTGGTGAGCATCGCCTGCACCACGTCCACATGCTCGCCAGCCGAATCCGCCGCAGCCGTCAGCAGCAACGTTGCCGAGCCGCCAAATGACAGGCCCCACACGGCCGTGCAGGTGTAGATCAGCCACGGCGACGCAGACATCAGCGCCAGCACCAGTGCAGTCACGGCAAATGCCGCGAGGCTGATCAGGGTCAGCCAGCGCAGCCAGCGATCCACCAGCAAACCGATAATCCAGATCCCGACCAGCGAACACAGGCCGAACACCAGCAGCACCAGATCGACGCGCTCGGCCAATCCGGCTTGCATCAGGAAAGGCGCAATGTAGGTGTAGAGAATGTTGTGCCCGAGCATCCAGGTCAGCACCACGAACAGCACCGGCCGCACGCCCGGCAGGCGCAATGACTGCAGCAACGGCAGGCGCTCGGCGCTGGCCTGGCCCGGACGATCAGGCACCGCCAGCACAATCCACGCCGCCAGCACCAATGCCAGCGCCGACATGATCCCGAACGACGCACGCCAGCCGATCAGGTTACCCAGCCACGTCCCCGCCGGGGTACCCAGCGACAGCGCCACCGGGGTACCCAGCATCGCGATTGCCAGCGCCCGCCCCTGCTGGTGCACCGGCACGATCCCGCGGGCGTACCCGGCCATGATGCCCCACGACAGTCCTGCGGCCATCCCGGCGAGAAAGCGCGACGCGAGGGTCAGGCCGTAATGGCTGGAGAACGTGGTCACAGTGTTGAACAGCAGGAAACCACCGACCGTCATCAGCAGCACCCGGCGCCGTGGCCAGCCCCGGGTGGCCACGGTCAACGGAATCGCCGCGACAATCGAACCCAGCGCATACAGCGTCACCAGTTGCCCGGCGAGCACTTCACTGACTCCGAGCCCGGCGCCGATCTGCGGCAGCAGCCCGGCCGGCAGAGTTTCGGTGAGGATGGCGATGAAGCCGGTCATGGCGAACGCCAGTAACGCGGCGTACGGCAGTTTTTCTGTACGGGCGACGCGGTCGATGCGGTTGAAGTCGGTGCTTGCGGAGTCGGTCATGACAGGTGCAGCTCCCTTTTGAGCTAATTTTTATTTGAAACTGTATACAACTTACACCACCAACCCCTGTAGGAGCTGCCGCAGGCTGGAATCTTTTGACTTGGTTTTTTAAGATCCAGGTCAAAAGATCGCAGCCTGCGGCAGCTCCTACAGGGTTCACTGCACCGGGAGGAAATTCAGGAACAGCAGGCTCTGCGCGTAATTCAGGCCAATACGCCGGTAACGCTCATCGAGCATCTGCGTCAGCAAGTCGAGTCGCGCGACGATCTTGCCGAATTCGGTGGCGAAGCTCAGGTTGCTGCCCTCCTCCGAGATTTCATTGGAGAACAGCAGCGGCTGGCCTTCCTTGTTCTGGCGCTGGGCCAGGATCCACGTGGCTTTCTCGATGTTACGCGCGGCGTTGTGGACGAAGGTCGGGTTGATTGCGTCGGTCATGTAGAACTCGACACGGTTGCCATGAGCGGTGACCAGCATGCTGCCGATGGCATAGATGAAGGCGCCGACCCGATCCCCGAGAAACTCCGGACTCATCGCATAGCTGAGCGCCGCCAGATCCTTGCGCCCGCCCAAAACCGGCAACGGTTGCTGCTGCTCGACCGCCAGGCGCACCTGTTTCACCGCGGTGTTGATGTCGAGGAACCCAGACTTGCGCAGTTCTTCCGGGTTGCGCAAATACAGCTTGCCCATCAACCGATAAAGACTGTTGAGGTTGTCGCGCATCGCCAATGTGGCCATGCGGTCGACGCTGGTCTGCAGGAATTCCTGCGGTTGACCGTCACGCATCTGAGCGATGAAACCGTTGCCGGTCTGGTGCGTGCAACCGCTGACAAACAGCGATGACAGACAGGCCAGCAGCAGACACGGGCGGCGAACAAATCGGATGATCGGGTGAAAAGCTCTCGGCATGAATTCTCGAACGGGCACATTCCTGCGCGGCGGGCGTCGCCGCATCCTGGCCATGGATAGAGCCGGCAATTGCAAAAAAGTGCAGTGGCGGATCTGCCCGGTTGATCGGCGGCGAATGAGCGCCAAGCCAATTAGTCAGTCTTTATTGTTGAAATATACGATCAATCAGCTATAAATCTCCTTAAACAACCAAAATAGATTGACTAGTTACCTGTAGGAGCTGCCGAAGGCTGCGATCTTTTGACCTTCGTTTTTAGAATCAAGATCAAAAGATCGTCCGAACGCGGCCCGAGCCTGCGGCAGCTCCTACAGGGGAATTGTGGTGTTTTCAAAACAACAACAAAAAGGAAGGTCAACCATGCTTCAATCCCGTCACCTGCTTTCCGGCCTCGGACTGTCCCTGATGATCGCCACCCTCTCCGCCAACGCAGCCGGCCTGAGCGCCGAACACAAAGCCTTTGGCAAAACCAATGACGGCACGCCCGTCGAGCAATACATCCTGCGCAACAGCCACGGCATGCAGGCGACCGTCATCACCTACGGCGCCACCTTGCAATCGCTGCTAGTACCGGACAAACACGGCAAAGCCGCTGACGTGGTGCTCGGTTTCGACGATGTCCAGGGTTACCAGAAAGGCACGGCGTATTTCGGCGCGACCATCGGCCGCTTCGGCAATCGCCTGGCCGAGGGTGCATTCGCACTCGACGGCAAGCGCTATCAAGTGCCGCAGAACGACAAGTCCAACGCCTTGCATGGCGGCACCCAGGGTTTCGACAAGAAAGTCTGGAAAGCGCAGGAAACCAAGGACAAGGATTCAGTCGGCGTGACCCTCACCTATCTGTCGGCGGACGGTGAAATGGGCTTCCCCGGCAATCTCACCACCGAAGTGACCTACCGCCTGACCGACAACAACGAGTTGCGCATCGACTACAAGGCCAGCACCGATAAACCGACGGTGCTCAACCTGACCAACCACAGCTACTTCAACCTCGCCGGTGCCGGCAATGGCGACATCCTCAAGCAGGTGGCCACCTTGCACGCCAGCCATTACACCCCGGTCACCGGCAAACTGATCCCGACCGGCGAACTGGCGTCCGTGGCCGGCACGCCGATGGACTTCACCCGGCCCACTGCCATCGGCACGCACATCAAGGCTGATCACCCGCAGCTGAAATTCGCCGAACCGAAACAGGGCGGCTTTGATTTCAACTGGGTGCTGGACACAAAAGGTGATGTGAGCAAAGTTGCCGCCGAGGTCAGTGATCCGCAATCCGGACGGCATCTGCAGCTGTTCACCAGCGAGCCAGGCGTGCAGTTCTACACCAGCAACTTCCTCGACGGCACGGTCAAAGGCAAGGGCGGCAAGGTCTATCCGCACTGGGGCGCGTTTACCCTGGAAACGCAGCACTATCCGGATGCGCCGAATCAGCCGGACTTCCCGAGCACGCGGCTGGATCCGGGGCAGACTTATAGCCATAGCGTGGTGTTGAAGTTCTCCGCGAAATAACACCGGCCTTGTGGTGAGGGGATTTATCCCCGATGGGTTGCGCAGCAACCCTGCTTCTTGGGGGCGCTGCGCGCCCATCGGGGATAAATCCCCTCGCCACAACCCCGATCCACTCCTTTCTGGAGGCCATTGGAACCCCTGCGCTATCCTGCTGCCCACTAAGGTATGACCATCAGCACAGGAGGTTTGAATGCGTACCCTTGAACTGGCAGGCGTGCAGGTTCCAGTGATCGGCCAAGGCACCTGGCGCATGGGCGAAGACCGCTCGGCGCACTCGCGTGAAGTGTCCGCGCTGCGCCAAGGCATCGAACTGGGCATGACCCTCATCGATACCGCAGAAATGTACGCCGAAGGCGGTGCCGAAACTGTCGTCGGCGAAGCCATCGCGGGCCTGCGCGATCAGGTGTTTCTGGTGAGCAAGGTCTATCCGCACAACGCCAGCCGCAAAGGTATCCCGCAAGCCTGCGAACGCAGTCTGCGCCGGCTCGGCACCGATTACATCGAACTCTATCTGCTGCATTGGCGCGGCCAGTATCCGCTGGAGGAAACCGTCGAAGCCTTCGAACGCCTGCGCGAGGACGGCAAGATTGGCCGTTGGGGCGTGTCGAATTTTGATGTCGATGATCTCGAAGAACTGTCTTCCCCGGCCTGTGCGACCAATCAGGTGCTGTACAACCTGGAAGAGCGCGGCGTCGAATTCGATCTGCTGCCATGGTGCCAGCAGCAACGCATGCCATTGATGGCGTACTGCCCGATCGGTCAGGGCGGTGCGATGCTGGCTGAACCGGTGCTGAACACGATTGCCACTCGTCACAACGTTAGCCCGGCACAGGTTTCACTGGCGTGGATTCTGCGCCAGGATGGTGTGATTGCGATTCCCAAGGCTGTGCGACCGGAACACGTGCAACTCAATGCACAAGCGGCGCAGTTGCAACTGGATGCCGGGGATCTGGCGGCGCTGGATCAGGTATTCAAAGCGCCACAACGCAAGCAACGGCTGGCGATGGTCTGAGTCGCTGGCCGTTGGCGAGGGCTTCGTCATGAGAAGCACTGATCAGTACGATCCGTTCAATCTGCAGCGTTTCGTCCAGGCGCAGGACCCGGTGTTCGAACGGGTTCAGCGCGAACTCGATGAAGGGCGCAAACGCAGTCACTGGATGTGGTTTGTGTTCCCGCAGTTCGCCGGGCTGGGTGGCAGCGAGATGTCCCGGCGTTACGCCATTCAATCCGCCGAAGAGGCGCAGGCCTATCTGGCCCACGATCTGCTTGGCGCACGGCTGCGCACCTGCACGCAACTGGTGCTGAACATCCGTCAGCGCTCGATAGCCGAAATTTTCGGCCACCCCGACGACCTGAAATTCCACTCCTCGATGACCCTGTTTGCGCAGTTCAGCGCCGACGACTGCCCGTTCGCTCAGGCGCTGGAGCGCTACTTCCATGGCATCCTTGACGAATGGACGTTGCAGCTACTGGACTCAAAACAGGCCCAGTTGCCCCCCGATCAGGGTTGAAAAATCGTCATCGACGAACGGCAGAATCGCATCCGCCACCGGTTGCAGCTGGCGAGTGATGTAGTGGTCGTAGTCGATGGCGGCGCGGCGCACTTCCAGCGGTTCCGGCCCGGCGAGAGTGATGACGTAACTGATCCAGCCGCCATTCTGGTACTGCCGTGGGCGACCCTGCTGCGCGTTGTAATCATCGGCCAGCCGCGCCGCCCGCACGTGCGGCGGCACGTTGCGTTCGTAGTCGTCGAGGGTGCGGCGCAGGCGCTTGCGGTAGACCAGTCGTTCATCGAACTCGCCAGCCAGAGTCTTGCGCACGTAATCACGCACGTAATCCTGATACGGCCTGCGCTGGAAGATCCGTTCGTAGAGCTCCTGCTGAAATTGCCGGGCCAGCAGCGACCAGTCGGTGCGCACGGTTTCCAGGCCTTTGTAGACCATTTCTTCACTGCCGTCGGCGCGGGTCACCAGTCCGGCGTAGCGCTTCTTGCTGCCCTCCTCGGCGCCGCGAATGGTCGGCATCAGAAAGCGTTTGTAGTGAGTTTCGTATTGCAATTCGAGGGCGCTTTGCAGACCGTATGCTTCCCGCACGTGCTCGCGCCACCAGTCGTTGACGTGCTTGACCAGCGCTTGGCCGATCTGCGCCGCCTCCTCCTGACCGTGCGGCCGGCGCAGCCAGACGAAGGTCGAATCGGTGTCGCCGTAGATCACCGCATGGCCCTGCGCTTCGATGAGCTGGCGCGTGCGCAGCATGATCTCGTGGCCGCGCAAGGTAATCGACGACGCCAGACGCGTATCGAAAAACCGGCAGCCACTGGAACCGAGCACACCGTAGAACGCGTTCATGATGATCTTCAGCGCCTGCGACAGTGGCGCGTTGTGCTCGCGTTTGGCGGTCTCGCGACCTTCGGCGACCCGCGCGACAATCGACGGCAGGCAATGCCGGGTGCGCGAGAAACGCGCGCCGCGAAAACCCGGAACCGAATCGGCATCGTCCGGGTGCTGCAAACCTTCGATCAGCCCCACCGGGTCGATCAGAAAGGTGCGGATGATCGACGGATACAGGCTCTTGTAATCGAGCACCAGCACCGACTCGTACAGCCCCGGCTGTGAATCCATGACGAAGCCGCCCGGGCTGGCCTGTGGCGGATTGGTGCCCAGGTTCGGCGCTACGAAACCCTGACGGTGCATCAGCGGCATGTACAAATGGGTAAACGCCGCCACCGAGCCGCCGCTGCGGTCCGCCGGCAGGCCAGTGACGCTGGCGCGCTCGAGCAAAAACGTCAGCAGTTCGGTTTTGGCGAAGATCCGCGTGACCAGTTCGCAGTCCTTGAGGTTGTACTTGGCCAGCGCCGGTTTGTCCTCGGCGAACATGCGGTTGATTTCGTCCATGCGCTGGTATGGGTTGTCGATCGCCTTGCCCTCGCCAAGCAAGGTCTGGGCGACGTTTTCCAGGCTGAACGAAGGGAAACTCCAGGTCGCCGAACGCAGCGATTCGATGCCGTCGATGATCAGCCGCCCTGCTGCCGAAGCAAAGAAATGCGTGCGACTGCCGTGTTCGCGCCATTGCATCTCTTCACCGCCACGGCCGATTTTCAGCGGCACGCCGAGGCGCCGCGCGTGTTCGTGGAGGACGCGCAGGTCGAACTGCACGACGTTCCAGCCGATGATCGCGTCGGGGTCGTGGAGGGCGAACCAGTCGTTGAGCTTTTTGAGAAGGACGGTGCGCGAATCGCAGTATTCGAGATCGAAGTCGACAATGCTCGCATCACCGTTCGGTGCGCCGAGCATGTACACCTGACGCTGGCCGCAGCCTTCCAGGGCAATGGAATACAGCTCGCCGGTTTCGGTAGTTTCGATGTCCAGCGATACCAGACGCAGTTGCGGTCGGTAGTTGGGGTCGGGTTTCAGTTGGGCATTGAGCAAGACGCCGCCGTCATCGGCACTGCCACTGAACAGCACCGGCGCGGTGATGAAGCGCTCCATCAGGTAGCGTTCCGGCGGGCGCACGTCGGCTTCAAAGACGTCGACCCCGGCGCGGTTGAGCGCGGTTTCCAGGCGCATCAATTGACCGTGTTGCTGGCAATACAGGCCCAGCACCGGACGATGCTCGAAATCCTGCAGGGCCAGCGGGCGCAGCTCGACATTCTTTTCATCGTGCAGCAGACGTTCGGCTGCTTCGCGTTGTGCAGCGGGGATAAACGCCACTGACGTCTGCGGCGCCAGACGCACACGGCGCGGTCCGGCGTCAGTCGCCAGCCAGAACTCGACTTCGGTGCCGGCCGGGGTGTCGCGCCAATGCCGGGTCAGGACGAAGCCCTGCTGTAAATCCACCACTGCAACCTCAGGAATTGAATCAGAGGGGCATTCTACGCTGCCATTCAGGGGATAACCCCATACCCTGTGGCGAGGGGATTCATCCCCGATGGCCTGCGTAGCGGGCCCAAAACCATCCAGTGATATGTGTCAGAAAAATCCGGCTTCATGAGTTTGGGGCTACTTCGCAGCCCATCGGGGATAAATCCCCTCACCACAAGGTTTCCCTTCGCGCAGGCTCAGGGGTAGGTATTTTCGGCAAATGACGTTTTTTGCGTGCTATCTGTCGCTTTGCCACCTTGCCCTGCGCGCCAGCGTCTACGATGCTTGGAGAACAACGACAACACCTGAGTAACCACCATGAAGACCGTCGCCCAATTGCTCAAGCTCAAAGATCAGAAAAATCAGGAAGTGCACCATATCGATCCCGGTCACATGGTGCTCGAAGCGCTGATGAAAATGGCCGAGAAAAACGTCGGGGCCTTGGTGGTGATGGAAGATGACAAAGTGGTCGGCATCATCAGTGAGCGTGATTACGCGCGCAAACTGGTGCTGCACGGGCGCTCGTCAGTGGGCACACCGGTGCGCGACATCATGGTCAAGGACGTCATCACCGTGGACACCCACCAGACCGTCGACACCTGCCTGGGCATCATGTCCGACAAACGCCTGCGCCACTTGCCGGTGGTGGAGAACGGCAAGCTGATCGGCCTGCTGTCGATCGGCGACCTGGTGAAAGAGGCGATTGCCGAACAGGCCGAGCTGATCAAGCAGCTGGAGCAGTACATTCGCGGGGAATAATCCGCAAGATCAAAAGATCGCAGCCTCCGGCAGCTCCTACAGAGAACAGTGTAGGAGCTGCCAGAGGCTGTGATCTTTTGATCTTTACACTCTTAAACCGGCCAATGCCGGGCGAAGACAGGCGCCAGCACCGGGTGCCGGTCAATGCGCTGCAACCATGCGTAGAACCCGGGGCGGGTCTGGCGCAGGTGCTCGCGACTCCCCGACCAGCGCGTCACCACCGCTGCCAGCACGTCCAGGGCGCCGGGCGTCTCATCGTCCAGGTACAACTCGGCGGAAAACTGATCGGCAAATACTTCCCAACTCCAGTGCAAGCGCTCGCGGGCACCGGCCATCAGATTCTGTCGTGAGGCTTCGTCCGGCATCACCAGCCAGCGCTCGGGGTAATCGATGACGCCGATGGCCGCGTAGCAATTGCTCGCGATGTAGACCATGCCGCGAATCGCCTGATCGCGATCAGCCGCCTTGGCGGGCAACAGACCGGACTCGGGAAAACTCAGGCCCAGATGAATCAGAATCGCCACACTCTCGGTGATCGCACTGCCATCGGGCAACTGCAGGGTCGGCACCTGTTTCAGTGGATTGAGGCGCGCCAGGGCTTCGGCCGCCTCGCTCGAAGCTTCGATATCGATGAAGCGATAGGCGATCTGGCATAACTCCAGCGCTGCTTCGATGGCTGCAGCACCCGAATTGCGATGTCCGTACAGTTGATACATGCCCCCTCCTCGATCTCGACGGATCTGTGTAGCCCTATTTATAGCGGGTGTATCGGCTTTGGCACGTTTTTCCCATGCATTCGCGACTTGCGAATTCAAACCCCGCAAAACTGCGCTGGCGGTGCCCATCCCGCACCAAGAGCAATCATCGAACGCTATCCGCGTTCTTGTAAGGTGCGATACCGGACCAAAAGTTCGCGTATCCGAACTGGCAACAAGGAGGTCACTGCGTGAATCTTCAATCGTTCTGCCGTTTCACGGCCTGTTTATACCCATCCGCGCAATGTCGAGTTCACCTGAACAGCACCGGCCACCCGCGCATTTACGTCATTACCTGAACCTGATAACCGACCACTCTGCTGGCGCTGAATAATGCGCCGACGGCAGCGTGATATTTATTTTTTAAATAAGACCCATGAAGTTGTTGAGCCAGCACTGAGTTAATCAGCGACTGCCAAATTGTCGAACAATAACTTCAATTGATTTTTTAATTGCACCAAAAGCGTTCCTGCACACGCAACTAACGCAGATCCGGAATACTGATTTCATTTAAACAAAAACAAGGAACATGCGCCGTGACCCGCTAAAACACTGACCCGCACCAAATCAGTCCGTCGCGCACCATCAAGCGCCCTGGAGGACCCGAGCTCAGCGGCTCTATCTGGCTAATCCGGCGGATACGGCGCCCGGTCTGACTCGCCTGCAAAAAAGCCCCGGCGTTCGGGGCCGCGGACAGTCATGCACTAAATAAAATGGGGACCGTCTGTAAAATTTATATAAATGCGACATGGGTAACAGCCATGAAATAACCGCGCTACATTTCAGCAATATTTGGCACAGCGGTTGCAAAATGAATCACGACCATTGAAACAATCCATACCGATACAGAACAACACCAGGGAATGGCGAATGAACAAACGAAGTCATTGGCGTTAAGCCAGTAAGCCTGCACAAGCCTATTCAATAGATAGTTCAACTATCGGCTTGCGTACACCCAAAAGAAAGTTACACCCACCCACTCGAACATCAACGAAATGTTCGGACGGCACCTTATTGCCCTTCATCAACCCGAGGGAGCTTTAATGAACGATGCGGTAAAGCACAGAACCCTGCCGGGGCCGTTACGGGACGCGCCAGTCCCGCCACCACCGGGCAGACCGGCCTTCACGGCCAACACTTCGCAGCCCGGCGGGTTGAACAAGCAGCAGATGCTGTTGCTGGTCGCGGTATCGGCACTGATACACGGCGGTGCCTGGTGGTTTTTCCAGCAGACCCGGCCCGAGCCCCTGCCGACGCCGCCGCAGATTCCGGAAATGACCGTCGAGCTGAGCAGCCCGACGCCACCGGCACCGCCCACACCGGAACCACCACCGCCACCGCCGCCCCCTCCGGAGCCGGAACAACCGGTGGAGGACGAAGACGCGGTCAAGCCACCGCCCAAACCGGTGGAGAAACCCAAGCCGATCGAAAAACCGAAACCGCTCGAGAAGCCCAAACCGGTGAAGAAGGTCGAGCCGCCAAAAGCCCCGCCCGCCCCGGCACAACCGGCCGCTCCCGCTGCGCCGGCGACACCGAGCGCGCCACCGGCCCCGGCCGCCGCGCCGGGCCCGGTCAAGGAATCGGCCGCGATTTCCGGCCTTGCCAGCCTTGGCAACCCGCCGCCGGAGTACCCGTCACTGGCGCTGCGGCGCAACTGGGAAGGCAGCGTGGTGCTGCGCATTCAGGTGTTGGCCAACGGACGTGCTGGTTCGGTGACAGTGACCAAGTCCAGCGGCAAGCCACAACTGGATGACGCCGCCGTCGCGGCGGTAAAGAACTGGAAGTTCATTCCGGCCAAACGCGGTGACACGCCGATTGACGGCTTTGCCACCCAGACCATCGATTTCAAATTGCCGCAATAACGGCAAACCCAACTCACAACCGACTTAATGCAAGCGAGGTGTAGCGATGAACAATTCACTGTCTTCGATGATTGTCCCCGGTGTGCTCTGGGGCCTGGTGCTGTTTTCCGTGGTCAGCTGGGCGATCCTGCTGGTCAAGTCGGCGCAATACCTGCGCCAGAAAGCCCAGAACAAACAGTTCAGCAAAGCCTTCTGGGGCGCGCCGGATCTGCTCACCGCGGCCGAGCACGCCAGCCAGTATCCGGGCTCGCTGGCGCGCATCGCCAGCAGCGGTTTCGAAGCCTTGTTGGTGGAAGAATCGCCGCGTACCACGCAACAACTGGCGCACACCATCAACCGTTCCGATCGCCTGGAGCGCAACCTGCGCCAGCAGATTCAGAAGGAACGCCGCTCGCTGGAAAACGGCCAGGCAATCCTCGCCAGTATCGGCAGCACCGCGCCGTTCATTGGCCTGTTCGGTACCGTGTGGGGGATCATGGAAGCCCTGCAAAGCATCGGCGAAACCGGTTCGGCGAGCCTTGAAGCAGTCGCCGGCCCGATCGGTCATGCACTGATCGCCACCGGCGTCGGGATCGCCGTCGCGGTCCCGGCGGTGCTGATTTACAACTTCTTTTTGCGCCGCCTGAAACTGGCCTCGGCAGACATGGATGACTTCGCTCACGACTTCGACGCCCTCGCCTCGCGCAGCGCGTTTTCCATCAGCCGCCAGGCCATCGCCAGCAAAACCACTGCCGCCGTGCGGGAGGCCAGCTGATGTCCTTTTCCACCCAAGACAGCGATGAAGTACTCAGCGAAATGAACGTCACGCCGCTGGTGGACGTGATGCTCGTGCTGCTGGTGGTGTTCATCGTCACCGCACCGCTGATGACCAACGCGATCAAGGTCAACCTGCCGAAAACCGACGCCGTCGCCCCCGCCGAAAAGAAAGACCCGGTGGTGGTCAGCGTCGATCAGGACGGCAAGTTCTACCTGGCGAAAACCGAACTGGCACCGGAATCGCTGGAGGCCAGCCTCAAGGAGGTCAAGGCCAAGGACGCCGAAGTGCGCGTGCAGCTGCAGGCCGACGCCAACGTCAATTACGGCCAGGTGGCCAAGGCCATGGCGTCCATCGAACGCTCGGGCATCAGCAAGATTTCGGTGATGACCACCCACTGAGTGCGGTGCCGGGCGCGCGTTGAGAAACGCGCCCGACACCGCGAACCGCTTCCCGTCGCAATCAGCCGACCGAAAAACGCCAGACGTCTTCGGAGGGGATCGGCTTGCTTGAAGAAAGTGGCTTTCCGCATGCGGTATCACCGAAAGCGGAGCAATGAGGGGCTCACAAGGCCAATTCGATAACGTCTGATCAAGTCGGAAACAACCATGCTGATGAACACTCCACGCTTCACGCTCAAACCTTTGGTGGCAACGATTTCTCGTCACCGTTTTGTTCCGTTGTACCTGGTGGCCATGGGGATGGGCGCCGGGACCGTGCAAGCCGCCGAGGACGACAACGTCGCCGTTCCCGCTGCAGCCGCAGTGGTGGCACCGACCACACAATTGCAACGGGTGGAAGTGACCGGATCGGCGATTCGCCGGGTCGATGCGGAAACGGCCGTGCCGATCACCATTCTGAAAGCCGATGAGCTGCGCAAACAGGGCGTGACCACTACCGCCGAACTGGTGCAGCGGATCACCGGCAGCCAGTCGATCAACAACAGCGCCGGCTCAGTCGGCGCCGCCACCGGTGGCGCTTCGTTTGCCGACATGCGCGGCATCGGCGCGAACAAGACCCTGGTGCTGCTCAACGGTCGGCGCCTGGCCAACAACGCCTTGTCCGGCACCAACTCGGCCGGCGGCGCGGTGGATCTGAACATGATCCCGTTTGCCGCCATCGAGCGCGTGGAGGTTCTGCGCGACGGCGCATCAGCCCTGTACGGCACCGACGCCATCGGCGGCGTGATCAACTTCATCACCAAAAAATCCCTGACCGACGGCCAGCTCACCCTCGGTGGCGAAACCCCGACCCACAGCGGCGGCGGTGCCACCAAAGACATGAGCGCCAGTTGGGGCTATGGCGATCTGGAAGAAGACCGCTTCAACGTGCTCGGCGTGTTCAACTACAACAAGCAACAGAACCTCGACGCCAACGACCGCTCCTTCGCCCGCGACTACGACCCTGGTCGTGGCCTGGACCAGACCTCCGGCACCGCGTTCCCCGGCAACTACAGCCAGAACGGCAACGCCACCAACCCGTTGGCCAACAGCAATTGCAATGGTCCGAACCTGGTCGCGCGCGATGGGCTGTGCCGCTTCAGCACCCGCGAATACATCGACCTGATTCCGCAAACCGAGAAGACCTCGTTCTTCGGCAAGACCACCGGCAAACTCGGCGACGATCACAACGTCAACCTCGAATACTTCTGGTCACGCAACAACAACGCCACCGCGGTCGGCCCGGCCCCGCTCACCGGCCTGAGCCTGGATTCCTCGTCGCCGTACTACCCCGGCAACGGCATCACGCCTGGCCCCACGGGCTTCGCCCTCGACCCGACGCAACCGGTCGATGTGAACTGGCGCGAAACCGCCGCCGGCCCACGGGAATCGAAAGACCAGAACACCAGCCAGCGCTTTCTGTTGAGCTTCGACGGTCTGGTCGGCGGCTGGGATTACAACGTCGGCGCCTCGTACAACCAGAACAAAATCGTCTCCAGCGTCACCAGCGGCTATATCAGCGATCAGGCGATGATCAACGGTCTGGCCAGTGGTCTGCTCAACCCGTTCGGCCCGCAGACCAGCGCCGGTCAGCAATACATCGATCAAGCGATGTACCACGGCGCCTACTCCACCGCCGTCGGCCGCGTGGCCGGTTTCGACGGGCGGGTCAGTCGCGAGATCGGAGACTGGTTCGGTGCCGGGCCGGCCGGTCTGGCGCTGGGTGGCGAGTACCGCAAAGAGAAATTCCATCAGGATTTCGAGTCGTTTGCCGGTGACATCCAGAGCCTCGGTATCGACCCGGCCGGCAGCGTCGAGGGCGACCGCAGCGTGAAAGCCGCGTACGCCGAAATCAATGTGCCGGTGCTCGACAGCCTCGAACTGTCCGCCGCTGTGCGTCACGACAAATACAGCGACTTCGGCAGCACCACCAACCCGAAATACTCGTTCCGTTATCAGCCGCTCAAAGAGCTGGTGGTGCGTGGCGCGTACAGCGAAGGCTTCCGGGCGCCGTCGCTCTACGAGCTGTATTCGCCGCGCAGCATCACCTACACCCAGGGCTACTACAACGATCCGGTGCTGTGTACCGGCGGCGTGGTGCAACCGGGCGGCAACGGCGGGCGCGATTGCGGTCAGCAGTTCCTCAATCAGATCGGCGGCAATGAAGATCTGGCTCCGGAGAAGGCGCGCAACGTGACGCTGGGCTTCGTCTATCAACCGGTCAGCAACCTTTCCGTGGGCCTGGATTTCTGGTGGATTCATATTTCCAACCAGATCCAGCCGTTCCCCGAGTCCACCGTGTTCGATCAGGCCGGCAGCTACCCGGATCGCTTCGTGCGCAACGCCGACGGCACGCTTAACTACATCGTCACCGGCAATGCCAACCTCGGCATCGTCGAAACCAACGGCGTCGATGTGTCGCTGGACTACCGCTTCCCGAACACCCCTTACGGCCAGTTCGGTCTGGGGCTGCAAGGCACTTACGTGGACGAGTACGACTTCCAGAGCACCATCAAAGGCCCGTTCACCGACAAGGTTGGCGACTTCGAAGGGGACGGCGTGATCGCGCGCTGGAAACACAACCTCACCGGCAGCTGGACCTTCGGCGCCGCAAGGGCGTCGCTGACCAACCGCTTCACCACCGGTTACAACGACTACGACCGCGATACCCACGCACGCGTGGCGTCGTATTCGGTGTGGGACCTGTCGGCCGGCTACACCTTCAACAAGGTGCTGGATGTCGATGCCGGGATGAAGAACATGTTCGACCGCAACCCACCGTTCTCCAACCAGGCCTACAACTTCCAGAGCGGCTATGACCCGCGCTACACCGACCCGCTGGGCCGCACGCTGTTTGCGCGCATGACGTATCACTTCTAAAGAACGAGCGCCAAAAAACCCTGTGGGAGCTGGCTTGCCAGCGATAGCGTCGTATCAGTCGACATTTACTTCACTGACATACCGCTATCGCTGGCAAGCCAGCTCCCACATGGGAACCGGGTTTCTTCAGGGATTTTCAGGGTGACCTCATGAGTTTTTTGCGCAACATGGCAGGCCTGCTGCTCGGCGGCGCCTTGCTCTGCGCCGCTGTGCCAGCAATGGCCGCCGGCAGCTATGCACTGACGGTGTACGGCGAAGCGCCGAAGTATCCGGCGGGTTTCCAGCATTTCGATTTCGTCGATCCCGACGCGCCCAAGGGCGGTTCGCTCAGCCGGGCGTCGATGGAAATCGGCCAGTACAACTACATCACCCCGTATGCCGATCAGGGCATTTCCGTGGTGCAGGTCAACGACTGGGTGTATGCGCCGCTGGCGTTCCGTTCGCTGGACGAGCCCTACACCGTTTACGCACTGGTCGCGCAACAAATGGAACGCGATCCCGAGGGGCTCTGGGTGCGCTTCACCCTCAACCCCAAGGCCCGCTTCGCCGACGGTACGCCGATCACCGCCGAAGACGTGCGCTACACCTTCAACCTGCTGATGACCAAGGGCAGCCTCAGTTATCGCCAGCAGTACGCCGACGTGCAGGACGTGCTGATCGAAGGTCCACGGCAGGTGCGTTTCACCTTCAAGAACAACCTCAACCGCACCCTGGCGCTGGACCTGGCGACGCTGCGCGTGGTGCCCGAACACTGGTGGAAGACGCGCGATTTCGCCAACGGCGGCGGCTTCGAACCGCCGCTGGGCAGCGGCCCGTATCGCGTGAGCAAGGTCGACGCCGGGCGCAGCATCAGTTTTCAGCGCGACCCGGACTGGTGGGGCAAGGACTTGCCGGTCAGTCGCGGAATGTACAACTTCGACACGCTCACGGTGAATTTCTACGGCGACACCGACGTCGCTCGCCAACTGCTGCAGGCCGGTGCGTTCGATTACAACCGCGAGTTTTCTTCGTCCGGTTACGTGGTCGGCTACGACAGCCCGGCATTGCGTGACGGGCGTTTGCAACAGGCGATTCTCGCCCCGGAAAAACCCACGGCGGCGCAAGGCTTCGTGTTCAACCTGCAAAACCCGATTTTTCAGGATCGCCGCGTGCGTCAGGCGATCAGTCTGCTGTGGGATTTCGAGTGGACCAACAAGCAGATGATGCGCGGCTTCTACGTGCGTCAGAACAGCTTCTGGCCGAAGAGTGAAATGGCCGCCACCGCCCTGCCCGACGCCGAGGAATTGAAGATCCTCGAACCGTTGCGCGGGCAGATCCCGGACGAAGTGTTCACCGAGGTCTATCAGGCGCCGAAAACCGACGGCAGCGGTTACATACGCGACAAGCAGTTGCAGGCGCTGAAACTGCTCGCCGAGGCGGGCTGGACGCCGCAACACAGCCGATTGGTCAACGCCGCTGGCGAGCCGCTGGCGTTCACCTTCCTCGACGGTCAGGGCGGCTTCGACCGCATGCTGTTGCCATTCAAACGCACCCTCGCGCAGATCGGCATCACCCTGAATCTACGGCGGATCGATTCGGCGCAATACGTCAATCGGCTCAACGCCCGCGACTACGACATGATCGTCACCAGTTTCCCGCGCAGTGGCGATCCGATCGTCTCCCCCGGCCGCGAACTGTACAGCCTGTATGCCTCGCAAAGTGCCACGCAGGTCGGCAGTTCCAACTCAATGGTGCTGGCCAACCCGGCGGTCGATCAACTGATCGACGGGCTGGTCAAGGCCGACACCCGCGACGCCATGGTGCATTACGCCCGCGCCCTCGACCGGGTGCTGCAATGGGGTTACTACATGATTCCCAACTACTACTCCAAAGGCACGCCGACGGTGTATCAGAACCGCTTCGGCAGGCCGCCGGTGCAACCGGCCTACGACGAAGGCCTCAACACCTGGTGGGAGGTCTCGGCCAAGCCGTTGACCACGCAACAGATGCACGCCCAGCTTGCGGGGGGCCAGTGACATGCTGCGTTATCTGAGTCGACGTTTACTGCTGATCATCCCTACGCTGCTGTGCATTCTGGTGGTCAATTTCCTCATCGTGCAGGCCGCGCCGGGCGGCCCGGTGGAACAAGCCATCGCGCGTCTGCAAGGTTTCGGCGGGCACAGCATGGGCGGTGGTGGCGAAGTCGCTGCGACGGGCGGTGCCGGGCGCAGCAGCCGTGGCCTCGACCCGGCGCTGATCGAGGAAATCAAACACCACTACGGTTTCGACAAGCCGATGCACGAACGCCTGTGGCTGATGCTGAAAAACTACGCGCAGCTGGACCTGGGCAGCAGTTTCTTTCGCGGTGCCAAGGTCACCGATCTGATCCTGCAGAAACTGCCGGTGTCGTTGTCGCTCGGCGTGTGGGCGACGCTGATCACCTACCTGATTTCGATCCCGCTGGGCATTCGCAAAGCGATCAGGAACGGCAGCGCATTCGATGTCTGGAGCAGCACCGCGATCATCATCGGCTACGCGATGCCGGCGTTTCTGTTTGCGATTCTGCTGATCGTGGTGTTCGCCGGCGGCAGCTACGTCAACTGGTTCCCGGTGCAAGGGCTGGTGTCGGATAACTTCGACAGCCTCAGCACCTTGGGCAAGGTCGGCGACTACCTCTGGCACCTGGTGTTGCCGGTCACGGCGCTGGTCATCGGTGGCTTCGCCACCCTGACCATCCTCACCAAAAACAGCTTCCTCAACGAGATCAGCCGCCAGTACGTGATTACCGCACGGGCCAAGGGGCTGACCGAACGCCGCGTGCTTTACGGCCACGTGTTTCGCAACGCCATGCTGCTGGTGGTGGCGGGTGTGCCGTCGGCGCTGATCGAAGTGTTTTTCGCTGGCTCCTTGCTGATCGAAACCCTTTTCAACCTCGATGGCCTCGGGCGCATGAGTTACGAAGCGGCGGTGTCGCGGGACTATCCGGTGGTGTTCGGCGCGCTGTTCCTGTTCACCTTGTTCGGCCTGTTGATCAAGCTGATCGGCGACCTCAGCTACACCCTGCTCGACCCGCGCATCGACTTCTCGGCGAGGACTGCCTGATGTTCACACTCTCTCCTCTGGGTCAGCGCCGGGTCGCGCAGTTCAAGGCCAACCGTCGTGGACGCTGGTCGCTGTGGCTGTTCATTGGCCTGTGCCTGATCTGCCTTGGCGGCGAACTGATTGCCAACGACAAACCGTTGGTGATCCGCTACCACGGCGCTTTGTACTTCCCGATCCTCAGCGATTACCTGGAAACCGATTTCGGCGGCGAGCTGCCGTTCCAGCCGGATTACGCCAGCGCTTACGTGCACTCGCTGATCGAGGATCAGGGCGGCTGGATGCTGTTTCCGCCGATTCCGTTCAGCTACGACACCGTCAACTACGACCTCACCGAACCGGCGCCAAGCCCGCCCTCGGCGAGCAACTGGCTGGGCACCGACGATCAGGCGCGGGACGTGTTGGCGCGAGTGATTTTCGGCACACGAATTTCGATCCTGTTTGCGCTGATCCTCACCGGCATCAGTGCGTTGGTCGGTATCGTTGCCGGCGCGTTGCAGGGTTATTACGGCGGTTGGGTGGATTTGCTCGGGCAACGGCTGCTGGAGATCTGGTCGGGACTGCCGGTGCTGTACCTGCTGATTATTCTGTCCGGGTTTGTCTCGCCGAGTTTCTGGTGGCTGCTGGGGATCATGGCGCTGTTTTCCTGGCTGGCGCTGGTGGATGTGGTGCGCGCCGAGTTCCTCCGTGGACGCAATCTGGAATACGTCAAAGCCGCGCGGGCGCTGGGGCTGACCGACAGTGAGCTGATGTGGCGGCACATCCTGCCCAACGCAATGACCTCTACCCTGACCTATTTGCCATTCATTCTGACCGGCGCCATCGCCACCCTCACCGCGCTGGATTTTCTTGGCTTCGGCATGCCGGCGGGCACCGCCTCACTGGGCGAACTGATTGGCCAGGCCAAACGCAATCTGCAGGCGCCGTGGCTGGGCCTGACGGCATTTTTTGCCTTGGCGCTGATTCTGTCGTTGTTGGTGTTCATCGGTGAGGCTTGCCGAGACGCGTTTGATCCGAGGAGCTGACATGCAAAACCATTTGATCGAGATTCGCGACCTGCGTGTAGCCTTTGGCGAGCAGGCCGTGGTGCACGGTTTGAACCTCGACATTCGCCGTGGTGAATGTCTGGCGCTGGTCGGTGAGTCCGGCTCGGGCAAGTCGGTCACGGCGCATTCGATCCTGCGTTTATTGCCAGGTAAAAGCGTCAGCAGCAGCGGTTCGATAACTTACAGCGGAGTGAACTTGCTGCAGGCCAGTGAGCAACACCTGCGCGGTTTACGCGGCAACCGGATTGCGATGATTTTCCAGGAGCCGATGACCTCGCTGAACCCGTTGCACACGGTGGAAAAGCAAGTCAGTGAAGTGCTGGAGATTCATAAAGGCCTGAAGGGTCGCGCGGCACGTGAGCGGACGCTGGAGCTGCTGGAACTGGTCGGTATTCGCCAGCCTTTGCAGCGCTTGAAAGCCTATCCGCATCAGCTGTCGGGCGGACAACGGCAACGGGTGATGATCGCCATGGCGCTGGCCAACGAGCCGGAACTGCTGATCGCCGATGAACCGACCACCGCGCTGGACGTGACCGTGCAGCAGAAGATTCTTGAGCTGTTGATCGAACTGCAACAACGCCTGGGCATGTCACTGTTGCTGATCAGTCACGATCTGAATCTGGTGCGACGCATCGCGCAACGGGTGTGCGTGATGCGCCACGGCGAAATCGTCGAACAGGCCGACTGCGAGACACTGTTTCGCACCCCGCAACATCCTTACAGTCGCTTGTTGATCGAAGCCGAACCCAGCGGTGCTCCGGTGCCAAGTGCGTATCAACACAATCTGCTGGAAGTCGATGATCTGAAGGTCTGGTTTCCACTGCCCAAGGCACTGTTCAGTCGTTCGCAGGCGTACATCAAAGCGGTGGACGGCGTCAGCTTCCGCCTGCAACGCGGCAAAACGTTGGGGATTGTCGGCGAATCCGGTTCGGGCAAATCCACGCTGGGCCAGGCGATCCTGCGGCTGGTGGAATCCGAGGGCGAGATCCGCTTCGGCAACAAGCAACTGAGCCTGCTCAATCAGCGTTTGATGCGCCCGTTGCGGCGGCAGATTCAAGTGGTGTTCCAGGACCCGTTCGGCAGCCTGAGCCCGCGCATGTCGGTGCAGCAGATCATTGCCGAAGGTCTGCTGACTCACGGCATCGGCACCGAGGCCGAGCGCGAGGCGGCGGTGATTCGCGTACTGGAGGAAGTCGGCCTCGACCCGAAGAGTCGCCATCGCTACCCCCACGAATTTTCCGGCGGCCAGCGCCAGCGCATCTCCATCGCCCGCGCACTGGTGCTGGAGCCGGCGCTAATCCTGCTCGACGAACCGACCTCGGCGCTGGATCGCACGGTGCAGAAACAAGTGGTGGAGCTGTTGCGACAATTGCAGATCAAGCATGGGCTGACCTATCTGTTCATCAGCCATGACCTGGCGGTGGTGCAGGCACTGGCTCATGACTTGCTGGTGATCAAGGACGGCCAGGTGGTCGAGCAAGGGGCGTCGCGGGAGATATTTGCTGCGCCGCAGCATCCCTACACCCAGGAACTGCTGAAAGCCTCCGGCCTGAGCGTCCCGCGTAAAACTGCCGAGCTTGTGTAGGAGCTGACGCAGGCTGCGATCTTTTGATGTTGTTTTTTCAAGAGCGAAAGATCGCAGCCTGCGGCAGCTCCTACAGGGGATTGGTGGGGCCTGGAGAATATTTTTCGGGCACTGCATCCAAACGCCTCCGTCACGGGTAGTTCCAGTAGCAGCCCTCTTCGGCTGTCAGCGGTTTACCCCTTTCGGAGATAACACAGATGAACATCACTCAACTGATTGGCCTCACCGGTTTGCTCGCCCTGTCCTCGACAACCTTCGCCCAGAGCAGCTATCCCGACGCGATCAAAGTCCCGGAAGGCCACAAGATCGCCATGGAAACCACCGGCGTCGGCGAGATCACCTATGAATGCCGCGACAAGCCCAACGCGGTCGGACAAACCGAGTGGACCTTCGTCGGCCCGAAAGCGGTGCTCAATGATCGCAGCGGCCAGCAAGTCGGCACCTACTTCGGCCCGCCCGCCACCTGGCAGGCCAAGGACGGTTCGAAAGTCACCGGTACGCAATTGGCCGTCGCCCCGTCGAGCCCGGGCAACCTGCCCTATCAACTGGTCAAGGCCAACCCCGCCGAAGGCAAAGGCGCGATGAGTGGCGTGAGTTACATCCAGCGTGTCGCGCTCAAGGGCGGCGTGGCCCCGGGCAGCGAATGCACGGTGGCGAACAAGGGCAAACAGGAAGTGGTGAAATATCAGGCCGACTACATTTTCTGGGCGGCGAACTAGCTCCTTGATGCTTCTATGGGAGCGAACTGGTGGCGAGGGGATTCATCCCCGATGGGGCGCGAAGCGCCCCAAAATCCGGCAACTGCGGAAGCAGGAATTCATCGCAACCAACGGTTACGGCTGCTGTGCAGCCGGTCGGGGATGAATCCCCTCACCACAAAGGCTCGCTCCCACAGTAGAAGACTGTTGGCTGGATGTTTGAAGAATGTGAGCTAGATTGCACCCCATGTCTTTGCCTGAACCGCTGTTCGATTACGAAGCCCGTCTCACGGCCTGCGCCCGCGGCGAGCACTCGGCCCTGCGCGATTTATATGTGCAGGAAGGCCCGCGCCTGCTCGGCGTGGCCAAGCGGCTGCTACGTGACACGGCGCTGGCCGAAGACATCGTGCATGAAGCATTCATCAAGATCTGGAACGGTGCGGCGCAGTTCGATCCGGCGCGCGGCTCGGCGCGGGGCTGGATGTTCAGCGTGACCCGGCATCTGGCGCTGAATCTGCTGCGCAATCAGGCTCGGGAGACGCCGTTCAGCGAAGATCATGAAATGCCTGCCGAAGAAGATGACGGCTTCTATGCCCAGGCGCATTCGGGGCGCATCCATCGCTGCCTGGAACAACTCGACCCACAACGCCGAAGCTGCATCCTCCACGCCTATGTCGATGGCTACAGCCACGCGCAGATTTCCCAACGATTGGGCACGCCGCTGGGCACGGTCAAAGCCTGGATCAAACGCAGCCTCAACGCTTTGCGGGAGTGCATGGGATGACCACTGAAGCGGCGCAGGAACGCGATGAACTGGCCAGTGAATACGTGCTCGGCACCCTGTCGGCGCCGGAGCGTGAAGCGGTGCAACGACGCTTGCCCCACGAGCCCGAACTGCAAGCGGCGGTGGACGCGTGGGAGCGGCGCTTGCTCGACCTGACCGATCTCGCCGGGACGCAGCAGCCATCGCCGCACTTGTGGCCGCGTATCGAGCGCAGTGTCGAGCAACGCTCACGAAAAACACCGGCTCCGGCGCCCACCTCATGGTGGAATCTGCTGCCGCTGTGGCGTGGGCTGAGTGCGTTCGGACTGGCTGCGACGCTGATCCTGGGCTCGATTCTGCTGACCCAGACCACGCCGAAACCCAGTTATCTGGTGGTGCTGGTCGCGCCGCAGGACAAGGCGCCGGGCTGGGTGATTCAGGCCAGCAACGCCCGGGAAATTCAGCTGATCCCGCTGGGCGTGGTCGAAGTGCCGGCGGACAAGGCGCTGGAGTTCTGGACCAAGGCTGACGGCTGGCAAGGGCCGGTGTCGCTGGGGCTGGTCAAGCCGGGCCAGGCGCTGTCGGTGCCGCTGGACAAGCTGCCGCCGCTGCAACCGAATCAGCTGTTCGAGCTGACGCTGGAAGGCGCCAATGGCTCGCCGATCGGTAAACCGACCGGGCCGATTCAGGCGATCGGCCGCGCCGTCAAAGTGCTTTGAACCCGCGTTAACCGGCCTTGGCCATGCAGCGTTTGTAGCGCTCATCCACGCGTTTGGCGAACCACGCCGTGGTCAGTTTGCGGGTGATTTTCGGGCTCTGCAGGACGATCCCCGGCAACACCGCACGTGGCAAGGTCTTGCCTTCAGCCTTCTCGGCCAGTTCGAACACGCGCTGGTAGAGTTTGGTTTCTTCGAATTCCAGGGTCTTGCCCTTCTCCAGTTGATCGCGAATCGTCGGGTTGCGCAGGCCCAGCGACTTGCCGAGGGTGCGCACCGCCAGTTCGGTGCTGCCGGGCATGATCGAGTCGTAGCGAATCAAGTCGCCATCCAGCGCCAGCGGGATGCCCGAGGCTCGGCTGACGGCGTTCTGGAACGCGGCATTGCGGCTGGCGTACCAACCGGCGTTGAAGTCGGCGAAGCGATACAGCGGCTCGCGGTAACTCACCGGGTAGCCAAGCAAATGCGCGATGCCGAAGTACATGCCGCCTCGGCGGGTGAACACTTCGTGGCGGATCGTGCCGTCTACCGGGTATGGATAGTCCTTGGCGTGCTGCTCAGCGAATTCGATACTGACCTGCATCGGTCCGGCGGTGTGTACCGGGTTGAAGCCACCGAACAAGGTGCGGCCCATCGGCACCCTGCCGATGAAGTCATCAAAAATGGCGCTGAGTTCTTTTTCACTGCGCGCCGCGCTCAGGCGTTCGCTGTAGGTCTTGCCGTTGGTGGAGCGCACTTGCAGCGCGCCGCTGACCAACAGGCCGGGGATATGCACTTTGGCGGCACGACGGTCGATTTCGTCGCGAGCGATCTTGCCCAGCCCCGGCACCGTCGGGTCGACCTGATAGGTCGATTCCTGCTCGGCCACGGCCAGCACTGAACAGAGATTCTGTGTGGTCGGGCTGATGTGCTGAGCGGCGAACGCGGCGTAGATGTCGGTGGCCCAGCCCTCGCGGTCGGGCACTTTGGCCGGCATCAGCCGCACTATTTCGGCCTTCACTTCGGCGGGTGCGCGGGCGACAGGCTCACCGCTGCGCTGCCCCGCGCAACCGGCGAGCGCCAGCAACGCGGCGAGGGTAATGAGTAATCGCATGTTGCTTCATCCAGTCCATTAAGCCCGGACACCATACACAATCCGTGTAGGAGCTGCCGCAGGCTGCGATCTTTTGATCTTGTCTTTTAAAAACCAAGTCAAAAGATCGCAGCCTGCGGCAGCTCCTACAGGTGAATGTGTTTTCCGGATTGATGACAAACTGATTGCAAAACGTTACTGCGAACTCCTATCATTTGCGCCTGGAGTCGTATTTGCGCAAGGAGTTCCCCGCGCAGTTCTAATTTTCTCACCGGCCGTACGCCTCCAGGTATCGACATGCCCGCTTCAACTCGACTCGCTGTCCCGTTCCGCCCGACGCTTCTCGCCCTGCTGTGCTCCCTGACCGTCACCGCCCACGCTGCCGATGAAAACGGCAAGGCGCTGGTGCTCGACAATGTCAACGTCAACGCCCAGGCACCGACGTCCAACGCCCTGCCCCCGGTCTACTCCGGCGGTCAGGTCGCCCGTGGTGGTCAACTCGGCGTGCTCGGCAATCAGGACATGATGGACGTGCCGTTCAGCGCCGCGTCGTACACCGAACAGCTGATTCAGGACCAACAGGCGGAAAATGTCGCCGACGTCCTGCTTAACGATGCCTCCGTGCGTCAGGCTTCGGGCTTCTCCAACCAGGCGCAGGTGTTCATGATTCGCGGCCTGCCGCTGAACGGTGACGACATTTCCTATAACGGTCTCTACGGCGTGCTGCCCCGGCAGATCATTTCCAGCGACGCCCTGGAGCGCGTGGAAGTGTTCAAAGGCCCGAACGCCTTCATCAATGGCGTGACCCCGACCGGCTCCGGCATCGGCGGTGGCGTCAACCTGCAGCCCAAGCGTGCCGGCGACGAGCCGCTGCGCCGCTACACCACCGACATCAACAGTGAAGGCCGGATCGGTCAGCACCTCGATATCGGCCAGCGTTTCGGCGAAGACAACCGCTTTGGCGCGCGGGTCAACCTGTCCCAGCGCGAAGGCGACACCGGCATCGATCACGAAAACCAGCGTTCGAAACTGTTCGCCATCGGCCTCGATTATCGCGGTGACGCGCTGCGTATTTCCGGCGACTTCGCCTACCAGAAGGAACGCGTCAACGGTGGCCGCAACTCAGTCAACCTCGGCACCGCCACGCACATTCCGGACGCGCCGTCGGCCGACACCAACTACGCGCCAAAGTGGGGCTACACCGACATCGAAGACACTTTCGGCATGCTCCGCGCCGAATACGACCTGAACGACAACTGGACCGCGTACGTCGCCGGCGGCGCCAAGCACACCCGCGAAGTCGGCCGCTACAACTCAACCACGCTGGTGGGCAACAACGGCGCCTCGTACACCACCGGCTCGTTCATCCCCCACGACGAGGACAACACCAGCCTGATGGCCGGCCTCAACGGCAAATTCAACACCGGCGCGGTCAGCCACAAGCTCAATTTCGGTTTGAGCGGCCTGTGGGCCGAACAGCGCAGCGCCTATGATTTCGACCTGACCCAGTACGCCAACCATATCTACCACCCGGTGGAAACGCCGTCGCCGGTCGGTAATTTTTCCGGCGGCGACCTCAGCGATCCGGGCATCGTCGGCAAGACCTTCAACCGCAGCCTCGCGCTCTCCGACACCCTCGGTTTCTTCGATGACCGCCTGCTGATCACCGCCGGGCTGCGTCGTCAGCAACTGGTGGTGCAAGGCTACAACTACGCCAGTTACGGCAGCGGCAGCCGCAAGTCGAGCTACGACGAATCGATCACCACGCCGGTCTACGGCATTGTCTTCAAACCGTGGGAGCACGTGTCGTTCTACGCCAACCACATCGAAGGTCTGGCGCAAGGCCCGACTTCGCCGACCAGCACCGGCGGTTTGCGCGTGACCAACGGCAACGAAGTCTACGCACCGGCGCGCTCCAAGCAGACCGAGGCCGGGGTCAAGGTCGACATGGGCACTTACGGCGCGAGCCTTGGCGTGTATCGCATCGAACAGCCGAGCGACGGTTACTGCGAAATCAACAGCGCCACCACCTGCACCTACGTGCGTGAAGGCGAGCAGATCAACAAAGGCGTAGAGATGAACGTGTTCGGCGAGCCGATCAACGGCCTGCGCCTGATCAGCGGCCTGACACTGATGGACACCGAACTGCGCAACACCCAGAACGGTGCCAACGACGGCAACCGCGCCATCGGCGTGCCAAGCTTCCAGTTCAACGCCGGCGCCGACTGGGATGTACCGGGCCTGCAAGGCGTGGCGCTGAATGCGCGGATGCTGCGCACCGGCGGCCAATATGCCGATGCGGCCAACAACCTCAGCCTGCCAACCTGGAACCGCTTCGATGCCGGTGCGCGTTACGCCTTCAAGGTCGCGCAGAAAGACGTGACCCTGCGTCTGGGCGTCGAAAACCTGGCCAACAAGAAGTACTGGGAATCGGCGCAGGGCGGCTATCTGACCCAGGGTGAGCCACGGGTGGCGAAGTTGTCGGGGACGATCGATTTCTAAAACGCTGCCAAATTGAAAAAGGCCCCGCAGCTTCAGCGCTGTGGGGCCTTTTTGGTTTTTGGGTGCCTGAAAAGGCCTTTTCGCGAGCAGGCTCGCTCCCACATTGGAATGCGTTCGACTGTGGGAGCGAGCCTGCTCGCGAAGAGGCCGGCACTGGCTAGCCTTTCCATCTGATCCATACTTGCTGCACAGCCAACGGAGGACAGGCTCATGCACCGCAGCGACGTTCTGATCATCGGCGCCGGCCCGACCGGTCTGGTGCTGGCTCTGTGGCTGAGCAAACTGGGCGTGCGCGTGCGTATCATCGACAAGACCTCCGCGCCCGGCACCACCTCGCGGGCGCTGGCGGTGCAGGCGCGCACGCTGGAGTTGTATCGTCAGCTGGATCTGGCCGACACCGTGGTGCGCAACGGGCACAAGGTCGCGGCGGCGCATTTCTGGGTCAAGGGCAAACCGGTTGCGCAGTTGCCGCTGCAGCGCATCGGCGAAGGCCTGACGCCCTACTCGTTCATCGAAATCTTTCCCCAGGACCAGCACGAACGGCTGCTGCTCGAACGCCTCGAAGACTATGACGTGGTGGTTGAGCGCAACACCGAACTCGAAAGTTTTGAAGAACTCGGCGACGGCCTCACCGCGCATCTGCGCTTGCCCGACGGGCAGCAGGAAATCTGTCAGGCATGCTTTCTCGCGGGCTGCGATGGCGCGCGTTCGGTGGTGCGCAAAACCCTCGACACCGGTTTCCCGGGCGGCACCTATCAGCAGATTTTTTACGTCGCGGATGTGCAGGCCAGCGGCCCGGCGCTTAACGGTGATTTGCACCTGGATCTGGACGAAGCGGATTTTCTCGCCGTCTTCCCGTTGGCCGGCGAAGGCCGTGCGCGATTGATCGGCACGGTGCGCGATGAGCGTGCCGACCGCGCCGAAACCCTGCAATTCGCCGACGTCAGCCGCCGCGCCATCGAACACCTGAACGTACACATCGACGAGGTCAACTGGTTCTCCACCTACCGTGTGCATCACCGCGTGGCCGAGCACTTTCGCAGCGGTCGGGCGTTTCTGCTCGGTGACGCGGCGCACGTGCACAGCCCCGCCGGCGGCCAGGGCATGAACACCGGGATTGGCGATGCAATCAACCTGGCGTGGAAACTCGTCGCCGTGCTCAACGGCAGCGCCACGGCGCAACTGCTCGACACTTACGAAACCGAGCGTATCGCGTTCGCCCGCCGATTGGTGTCGACCACCGACAAAGTATTCACGTTCGTCACCGCCGAGGGGCGCATCGCCGATCTGCTGCGCACGCGCCTGGCACCGTTTCTGATCCCGAAAATGGCCACGTTCGACGCCAGCCGCGAATTCCTCTTTCGCACCGTCTCGCAAGTCACCCTCAACTATCGCGGCATGCCGCTGAGCCAGGGCAGCGCCGGCCACGTCCACGGCGGCGACCGCTTGCCGTGGGCGCATGATGGTGAGGGCGATAATTACGAGCCGCTACGCCAGCCCTGCTGGCAGGTGCATGTGTACGGCGACACCAGCGACGAGATGATCGCCTGGTGCCACGAACATCATTTGCCGCTGCACGTGTTCGATTGGCGCCCGGCGTTTGACACGGCGGGGTTGGGGCGTAACGGGTTTTATCTGCTGCGCCCGGATACCTATGTGGCGATTGCCGACAACAGTGCGGATCCGAAGGTGATCGAGCGGTATTTCCGCGATCACGGCATCCGGCCCTACTTCAACGGCCCCTGACCCAAGAACACCCTGAATACCTGTGGGAGCTGGCTTGCCAGCGATAGCGATGGATCAGCCAACATTGATTTTGACTGCACCGACGCAATCGCTGGCAAGCCAGCTCCCACAAGGGTTCTGCGGTATTCGTCAGATCCCGGCCAGCGCCAGATCCATCGCAAAGTAAGTGAAGATCAGGTCCGCACCCGCGCGCTTGATTGCGCCCAGGCTCTCGCGCACCACGCGATCCTCGTCAATTGCACCGGCCTGTGCGCCGAACTTGATCATCGCGTACTCACCGCTGACCTGATACGCCGACAGTGGCAGGTTCGAGGCTTCACGGATGTCGCGGATGATGTCGAGGTACGCTCCGGCCGGTTTGACCATCAGCGCATCGGCGCCTTCCTGCTCGTCGAGCAGCGATTCGCGCAGGGCTTCACGGCGGTTCATCGGGTTCATCTGATAGCTTTTGCGGTCACCCTTCAGCGCACTGCCGCCGGCTTCACGGAACGGGCCGTACAGCGCCGAGGCGAATTTGGTCGAGTAGGCCATGATCGGAATCTGGGTGAACCCGGCGGCGTCCAGCGCCTGGCGGATCGCCCGCACCTGACCGTCCATCGCTGCCGACGGCGCGATCACGTCAGCACCGGCATGCGCCGCCGCCACGGCTTGCTTGCCAAGGTTGATCAGGGTCTGGTCGTTGTCGACTTCGTGGTTGTGCATCACGCCGCAGTGGCCGTGATCGGTGTATTCACAGAAGCAGGTGTCGGACATCACGATCATTTCCGGCACTGCGTCCTTGGCAATCCGCGACATGCGCGAGACCAGGCCGTCTTCACGCCAGGTGTCGCTGCCATTGGCGTCCAGATGATGGGACACGCCAAACGTCATCACCGACTTGATCCCGGCACGGGCGTAACGCTCGATTTCGCCGGCCAGCTTGCGCTCGGGAATGCGCATCACCCCGGGCATGCTCTTGATCGGTACAAAGTCATCGATTTCTTCTTCGACGAAAATTGGCAGCACCAGATCATTCAGGCTGAACTCGGTTTCCTGGAACAGGCTGCGCAGGCTCGCATTGCGGCGCTGACGGCGGGGACGTGCTTCGGGGAACTGGCTGGACATGAGGCTTTCCTGAAATCGGAAGATGAGACGAAAGTCGTAGGGGGCGAAGCTTATGCCTTCGCCGGGCGCAGGTACAAACCTGGATCAATCAAGACAGCATTACCGGCGGTGCAATAATCCTCGGAACAATCCGATTACCTGTGGGAGCTGGCTTGCCAGCGATAGCGGTGGGTCAGGCAACATAGATATTGACTGTGCCGGCTTCATCGCTGGCAAGCCAGCTCCCACAGGGTCGAGTGAAGGTCAGGAAGGTATGGTCAGCCCGCGAACAACCGCCGGCCGCGCCAGAAACCGCTCCAGCACCCGGGTCACATTCGGGAAATTGCTGATTCCCACCAGATCCCCGGCCTCATAGAAGCCGATCAGGTTGCGCACCCACGGGAACGTGGCGATGTCGGCGATGGTGTAGCGCTCGCCCATGATCCAGTCGCGACCTTGCAGACGTTTGTCGAGCACGTTGAGCAGGCGTCTGCTCTCCTCGACATAACGGTCACGCGGACGCTTGTCCTCGTAGTCCTTGCCGGCGAATTTGTTGAAGAAACCGAGCTGGCCGAACATCGGGCCGATACCGCCCATCTGGAACATCAGCCACTGAATCGTCTCGTAACGCAGAGCGCCCTCCTGGGCCAGCAACTGGCCGCTCTTGTCGGCGAGGTAGATCAGGATCGCGCCGGACTCGAACAGCGCCAGCGGTTGGTCCTCGGGGCCGTGCGGATCGAGGATCGCCGGGATCTTGTTGTTGGGGTTCAGCGAGAGGAACTCCGGTGACATCTGATCCTGCGTGTCGAAGCCCACACGGTGCGGCTCGTACGGCAGGCCGATCTCTTCGAGCATGATCGAGACCTTGACGCCGTTGGGGGTCGGCAGGGAATAGAGCTGAATCCAGTCGGGGTACTGCGCCGGCCATTTCTGGGTGATAGGGAACGCGGACAGATCGGTCATGGGAAACATCCAGTCACATGGAAAGCACTGATCATAATGTAGGAGCTACACGAACCGTAACATCCTGCGGGTAATGTGCATGAACCAAACCGGTCTCAGAGGACTCTGAGCTATGCCCTTCGTAACGGAAGCGCGACACACGACATGGACAACACCCGGTGCAGGGAGCCCGTGGTGCAAGGGTTGGTCAGCCCCAACCGAATTTGCTGAAGAATCCTGTACTCAATGACGAACCTCATGAGTTTCGCCAAACGCTTCAAACATCGCGCCTGCGTGGCCCTGCCCTCCCTGTTGGCGGTCAGTGCGCTGACCTTGTCGCTCGAATCGAGCCAGATTCGCGCGCAACCGGTGGACGGTACGCAGACGCTGATCTTCCTGCGCCACGCGGAAAAACCCGAGGGCGGTCTCGGCCAGCTCAACTGTCAGGGTCTGAACCGGGCGATCGAGCTGTCGACCCTGCTGCCGGAAAAATTCGGCAAGGCCGATTACGTGTTCGCCGCCGACCCGACACGCAATGTCGAGGAAGGCGAGCTGGACAACTCCTACAGCTACATTCGCCCGCTGATGACCATCAGCCCCGCCGCGATCAAGCTCGGCCTGCCGGTGAACATCGAATTCTCTGCCAACGATACCAGCGACCTGGCGCGGGAACTGACCGAAGACAAGTACCACAACGCGACGATCTACACCGCGTGGTCCCACGGTTATCTGCCGGAGCTGATCAACAAGGTCGCGGGCAACGCGGTCGGCGAAAAGCAGACCATCACCGACGACTGGGCCTCAGGCGATTTCGATTCGCTGTATGTGCTGACCCTGACCTGGCACAACGGCAAGGCCAGCCTGCAGAGTCACAGCTACAAGCAGGGGCTGGATAACGGCAAGGCGACGTGCCCGACTTGAGTGATTGGCTGTCTGTCGGTTCCTCATCGCTGGCAAGCCAGCTCCCACAGGGATTGGGTGATGCTTACATTTACAGCATCCCCAAAACACTGTGGGAGCTGGCTTGCCAGCGATTGGGCCAGCCAAGCCACCCTCACACCCGCTGATTCACTCGCTCGCGCAAATACTCCAGCACCGCCCCGCGCTCCCCGGCAAACTCGATCCGCCCGCCCTTCTTCTCCCGCTGGAACGCATACATCGGGTCGTAGTATTCGCGCAACAATCCTTCGATCCAGCTACGGTGCAAATCCACCGACCCGCTGCGTGCCTGTTCGGCCAATGCGTCTTCCATCAGCAGCAACATCCGCCGATGACGCTCACCACCCAGCCGCTTCTGTACTTTGTTCAGGCTCTCCAGCAAGCGCTCGGAGAACAAAGCAAAACCTTCCTCGCCATGCACTGCGCAAAACTCGGCCGACAGATCCACCACGTAGTCGCGCAGGATCCGCTCGACCCGATCTTCGAAACTGTCTTCCAGCCAGACCATCGGGTACTGCTGCATGCCCTGATACAGCGGTAGCGGCAACGCACAACTGCCAACTACCCGACTCTCGTCTTCCAGAACAAACTGTTCGATACCGGCATCGCGCTTCTTGAGGATATCGATGGCCAGACGGTTCTCGAAATCAATGTTCGACGGTTGACCGGTAGCACGCTTGCCAAAGCTCGAGCCACGGTGATTGGCGTGCCCCTCCAGATCCACACCGTTGCGCAACTGCACCAGGACCTCGGTCTTGCCGGTCCCGGTCATGCCACCCAGCAACACGAAATCACACTGGCCGATCGCCTGCTCAAGCGTATCAAGCAGGAAGCTGCGCATAGCCTTATAGCCGCCGCCAACGCGCGGATAGTCGATACCGGCCTCGTCACGCAGCCACTGCTGCGTGATCTGCGAACGCAGGCCACCACGAAAACAATAGAGATAACCATCAGGATGGGCCCGGGCGAAATCAGCCCAGGCCTGAATGCGTTCGGCCTTGATCGCGCCGGACACCAGCTGATGACCCAGCTCGATGGCGGCTTGCTGACCGTGCTGTTTGTAACAGGTACCGATCTTCTGCCGTTCGATGTCGTTCATCAGCGGCAGGTTGACCACACCGGGAAACGCACCTTTGTGAAACTCGACCGGCGCGCGGGCGTCCATCAGCGGCCGGTCGTTGAGGAAAATGTCGCGGTAATCGGTGCAGTCGCGGTACATCAGATCACCTCGACTGCGTGGGTCTGTCGCTCAACCAGTTCGCCAATCGGCGCCAGGTCCAGGCCCAGTTCGGCGGCCACCGCGATGAACTCCTCGTTGCCTTCAGGGGTGACCGCAATCAGCAGACCACCGCTGGTCTGCGGGTCGCACAGCACGCGCTTGTGCAACTCCTGCAGACGGCCAAGCTTGCTCGAATAGCTGTCAAAGTTACGCAGGGTGCCACCGGGCACACAGCCCTGTTCGAGGTAGTACTCGACGCTGTCCAAACGCGGCACATGGTTGTAGCCGATACGCGCGGTCAGGTGGCTGCCATCGGCCATTTCCACCAGGTGCCCGAGCAGACCGAAACCGGTGACGTCGGTCATTGCGGTGACGCCGGCCAGTTTGCCGAAACGGCTGCCGGGTTTGTTCAGGGTGCACATCCAGTCGCGGGCCACACCAATGTCGCCGGGGCGCAATTTGCCCTTCTTCTCGGCGGTGGTAAGGATGCCGATGCCCAGCGGCTTGGTCAGGTACAGCAGGCAACCGGCGGTGGCAGTGTCGTTGCGCTTCATGTGGCGCTTTTCCACCAGACCGGTCACCGCCAGGCCGAAGATCGGCTCCGGCGCATCGATCGAATGCCCGCCGGCCAGCGGAATGCCAGCGGCGTCGCACACCGCACGCCCGCCGCGAATCACTTCCCGCGCCACTTCCGGCGCCAGCACATTGACCGGCCAGCCGAGGATCGCAATCGCCATCAGCGGATCGCCGCCCATGGCATAGATGTCGCTGATCGCGTTGGTCGCGGCGATCCGGCCGAAATCGAACGGGTCGTCGACAATCGGCATGAAGAAGTCCGTAGTCGACACCACACCACGCTCGGCATCGATCTCGTACACCGCCGCGTCATCACGCGAGGCATTGCCGACCCACAGTTTCGGGTCAAGGTTCTGCGCACCGCTGCCGGCCAGAATCACTTCCAGCACCTGCGGGGAAATCTTGCAGCCACAACCGGCACCGTGGCTGTATTGGGTCAGGCGAATCGGCTCGCTCATGGGAGAGTCTCTGGCAGTTGATGGGGCGGATTCTAGCAGAGCGCGGGCCGGCAGATTTTTGCGCTGAATGTCCGGCCCCCTTCGCGAGCAAGCTCGCTCCCACAGGGGATCGCTGTCATCCACAAATCCTGTGTTCACTGAAGATCCGTGTGGGAGCGAGCTTGCTCGCGAAAGCTATCGACGGGTCTCCACGGTTTCACGGCCGGGCACAAAAGGTGCCCTGATGAAAAACCATCTGCCACTGCTCCCCCTGCCGCCGCCACACCGAACTGCGCAGACTGTCCCCCGGCACCCGCTGGCCGCCAGCGACGGTATGGCAGTGATATGTCACCAGCGCCGAATCTTCCGACAATTGCTTGAGCGTGAACTGACTGACGTTACGTTGTGCGAAAGCTTGCTGCGGCAGCGCTTCCAGCACATCAAATTTGTTCCAGATGCCGCCGCTGGCGCCGAATTCGACAAAGTCGTCCGCGATCAATCTCGCCAGTTCTGCGGCATCCTCGCGCACGGCGCGCGACAGCAGGCGGTTTTCCAGATGTAACAAATGCTTCGACAGATCCATCTCGTTCCTACCTCAATGCAGAAATCACTCGCCACAAAGACTTTCGATTGTGCAAAAAAAACCGCCCTTTCGGGCGGCTAAAGTACTTCGACCATGATTCAGAAGCTTTGACTGAAGCTGATGTTGAACGCGCTGTCGTTGTTGTCGCTCGACACCTGGCCCGAGTAGCCGATGCCCAGCTTGCCGGTCGGGGTGACCTGGAAGTCGATGCCGGCTTCAAGCAATGCGCTGTCCTTGGCAATCGGCACGCCCTGGGTGCTGAACGAGGCGCCGCCGTCGATGAAGGTCAGGTCGGCGTCAGGTTTGGTGTCGCCGTAGGCGTGCCGCCAGCCGATGGCTGCGCGTGGCGTCAGTTGACTGCCGTTGGCCAGGGTCACCAACTTGCCGATGCGCACGCCGAGGGTCGAGTAAGTGATGTCCTGATCGGCGTCGGCCTTCAGGCGCCCCACTCCGCCTTTTTCCTTGGCGGTATCGCTGTCGTAATTGACGTAGGCCAGACCCGCAAACGGTTCGATGGCAACACCGGCGGCGTTGATCGCGTAACCCACTTCACCGAACACCTGCGCACTGCGCGCGTCGTAATCGGCCTTCAGGCGATCGTTGTAGCTGCCGACGCTGACGTCGCGTTTGGTCTCGATGCTGTGCCAGCTGTAAGCCGCGCCGAGGCGCACCGCCAGTGCATCGAATTGCGAGTTCAGATAACCGGCCAAGTGGTAGCTGTCGACCTTGGCGTCCGAGTTGCGATCATGCGCGTTGAGGTTGCTGCGGGTGTAGCCGGCCGCCATCCCGGCACGCCAGTTGTCATCCAGCGCCTTGTCGGTACCGAGCATGAAACCGCCGAGGTTGCGATCGACTTTGGCTGTGTTGCTGTCGCCGCCCATGTCGCCCCAGGCACCAATGGCCCGGATCCAGCCGACCATTTCCCCGTGGCAACCGTTGCTGCTCAGTTGCGTGTCGCTCGGTGCCAGGGTACGACGCGGATCATCCGCAGCGCTGCACGATGGCTGGCGCATGCGGTCGTTGACCGCCTCGCGAATGAAGCGCGAGTCTTCAAGCATGGCGCTGGCGGTGCTGGCGTGGATTTCCCCGGAGAGGCTGTCGAACGCATTGCGCGCACCGGCCACGCTGAGGTTGACGATCTGGTTCTGCAACGCCGCGCCAGCCGCACCGTTGTTGGACAGTGCCGTGGCGGTGCCGCGCTGGTTGCCCGTGGCGGCGACGTCGGCGAACGAGTTGCCGTTGCGGCTGACGGCCAAGGTGACCGAATCGGCGCCGTAGACCAGCGAGCTGTCGAGGAACGCGTACTGCGGCAGATCGGCTGCACTGAAAGTGCCAGTCACGCCGCCACCGGCGGTGATCAGCGAGTAAGTGGTATTGCCGGTGAATGGCGCCAGGCTGTTGACCACCAGACCGCCGCCCAATGCCGCCGTACCGCCCACCGCCAACGGTGTCGCGGTTGGCGAGCTGACCGTCAGCGCCAGCACACCATCACTGCTGTTGGTCAGGTTGCCGGCCACGCTCAAGGTGCCGTCAGCACCACCGGAAGCGACCACACCGTGGTTGACCACCGAACCGACGCTGCCGTTACCGCTCAGGCCTGCGCCATTGGCGACCGTGACTTGGGCGCCCAGCGAAGCCCGGGCCGCACGGCTGCCGACTTGCAGCAGGCCTTGATCGACCGAAACGGTGCCACTGAACGGTTGATTGCCGGTCAGCAGCAACGTGCCGGCGCCGCGTTTGGCCATCGCCCCGAGTCCGCTGAGAATTCCGTTGAACTGGCCATTGGTATTCTGCTGGAACACCAGCGTGGCATTGTCGGTGATGTTGCCTTGCAGACTGGTGGTGTTACCGATCAGCGTACCGCCACTGACGGTGGTGCCGCCGCTGTAGGTGTTGGCGCCACTGAGCACCAACGTGCCAGAGTCAAGTTTCTCGATACCACCCGTACCCACCAGCGGTACGGAAATTTCCGCACTTGCCCCCGCATTGACCCGTACCGGCGCCAGACTGCCGTCGGCACCGTTGACCGGCGTCAACGTGCCGCCAGCCCCCGGCACCAGGCTGTATCCCCCCGCGAGAAACTGCAGGCCGGTGAAGTTCTGATTGCCCTGCACAGTGACGGTACCGGCCTGACCGCCGAACACCGCGAACTGACCATTGGCCGCCAGTGCCTGCGTGCCGCTCGGATCGGTCCAGTTGGTGCCCGGCCCCCACACGCCACTGCCGCCACCGATGCTGCCGTCAGGGTTGGTGGTGCCGCCGTTCCAGAACTGCACTTCACCCGGTGTGCCCTGCACCAGCAGGTTGACCTGATTGGCAATCGCGGTTTGCAGGGTCAGGTTGGCCGCCGACACCGGCAGGCTGCCGTAGACCAGACCGTTGTCGGTCAGGCTGCCGCCGTAGCGGAACAGTTGATAGACCCCGGTGCCGAAGCCGCCGGCGTTGCTGATATTCAGCGTACCGTCGAGGGTCAGGTTGCCGGCAACATTGACCACCGTGGTCGAACTGGCGGCCGAGCCGAGGCTGAAGTCCAGGTTGGTCCCCGAGGACAGCGCCAGCGCACCGACCGACAACGGCGTGGCCGAGCCGCCACCGCTCAGCGTTGCACCGCTGGCCAGTTGCACGTTGCCACCCAGTTGCCCGCTGCCACCGATTTGCGCACCGCTGGCGACGTTGACGTTGGCGCTGTTGAGCACGCCATTGACGATCAGGTCGCCGGCCTGCACCGAGGTGTTGCCGGTGAAGGTGTTGTTGCCGGTCAGGAGCAACTGGCCGGTACCGGTTTTGTTCAGCGTGCCGCTGCCCGTGAGGTTGCCGGTGTAGCTGCCGTCGGCGTTTTGCGCGAAGGTCAGCGCCGCGTTGTTGACGATGGCGCCTTGCAGGCTGCTGGTGTCGCCAGTGGTCGTGCCAGCGTTCAGCGTGGTGCCGCCGCTGTAGGTATTGGCACCGCTGAGCACGAGATCACCGCTGCCGTTTTTCACCAGACTGCCGGTGCCGGTGATGGCGCCGAGCAGCGTAGTGTTCTGGTTGCTGGCCAGGGTCAGTTGCGACCCCAGATTGATCGCGTTGGCCAGTTGCAGCGCCGAGCTGCTGTCGAGAGTGCCGTTGCCGGTCACGCTCAGTGCACCGCTACTGATCGCGCTGTTGTTGCCCAGCACCAGTGTGCCGCCATCGAGCTGAGTACCGCCGCTGTAGGTGTTGCTGCCATTGAGGGTCAGGCTCGAAGCGCCGGACTTGATCAGGCTGCCTCCACCGCTGACCACACCGTCGAGGGTCAAGGCGTTGCTGCCAGCGACAGTCAGGCCACCGTTCACCACCACATCGTTGCCCAGCGTGACGGCCGCGTTGCTGTCCAGTGCGGTGCCGTCAGCGGCAGTCAAGACGCCAGTGCCCAGCGCCGTGTTATTACCGACGACAATCTTGCCGCCGTTGAGCGCGGTGCCACCGGTGTAGCCGTTGGCGGCATTGAGCACCAGCGTACCGCTGTCATATTTGCCGAGGGTGCCGCTGCCGTTGAGCGCGACGCCAAGGGTCGCGGTGGCGTTCGGATCGACTCGCACGGTGGCGTTACCCAGCGAACCGTTGACCAGGTTCAGCGCACCGGCCGTGCCGTTCTGCAGGTTGTAGCCATCAGTGACGAACTGCAGGCCGGTGATGGTTTGTGCGCCGTTGACGGTGACCGTGCCGGCTGTGCCCTGGAACACCGCGAAGCTGTTGGTCCAGGCCTGATTGGTGGTGCCGTTGACGTCGGTCCAGTTGGTGGTGCCGGTGCCCCAAGTGCCGCTGCCGCCATCGACCGAACCGTTGGCGACGAGTTGGTTGCCGTCCCAGAACTGCACGGTGACGCCCGGTGCGGTGACCAGCAGATTGATCTGGTTGGCCAGCGCGGTTTGCAGGGTCAGGTCCCCCGGGGTGACGCTGCCCGGCACTGTACCGATCAGCATGCCGTTGTCGGTCAGGCCACCGGTGTAGTTGATCAGGCGATACACGCCGCTGCCAAAACCGCCGATGTCGCTGACGTTGAGGGTGCCGTCGAGAGTCAGGTTGCCACCGACGTTGACCAGCGCATTGCCGCCACCGGAAACCGGCACTCCGAGGCCGACATCGAAGTTGGAATTGGCGTTGAACACCAGCGAGTTTACCGACAGGGTGCTGCCGGTGGCGCCGGCCAGATGACCGCCATCGGCCACGGTCACGGCACCGCCCAGTGAGCCGCCGCCAGTCAGGGTGCCGCCGCTGTTGACCAGCACACTGGCGCTGTCCAGCGAGCCGCTGACGTTCAAGGTGCCGGCGTTGACCGTGGTGTTGCCGGTCAGGCTGTTGAGGCCGGCCAGGGTCAGCGTGCCGGTACCGAGTTTGCTCAATTCGCCAGTGCCGGTGAGTACACCGGCGAAAAGGCTGCTGGCGTTGCTGCCGCCGACGCTCAAGGTGTTGCCGCCGCCGATCAGTGCGGTGCCGCTGCCGGTCAAGCTGGCGAGGCTGCCGGAGCCGCCGAGATTCAGCGTCGCCGCAGCGCCGAGATTGACCCCGGCGTTGCTGCCCAGTGCCGAGTTGCCCAGCGTGGTCAGGCTGCCGGACTGCACATCAAAGGTGCCGCTGAAGGTGTTGTTGCCGTTCAGCGTCAGGTCGGCCAGACCATTCTTGGTCAGGGTGCCCGCCCCGGCAATCACACCACCGAGGGTCAGGTTGTTGTTGCCGGCCACGCTCAGGTTGGCATTGACGTTGACGTTGTTCGCCAGCACCAGCGGCGCGGTGGTGTCGAGGGTCGACGCACCCGCCACGGTGACCGCGCCGGAGCCCAGGCCCGCCGAGGTGCCAAGGGTCACGGTGCCGGCGTTCAGCGTGGTGCCGCCGCTGTAAGTGTTAATGCCGTTGAGGGTCAGGTTGGACGCGCCGTTCTTGATCAGACCGCCGGTACCGCTGACCACGCCGCTGAGGGCCACGTCGCTGTTGCCGGTGTTGGTCAGATTGGCGTTGAGCACCACGTTGTTGCCCAGCGACACCGAGGTGTTGCTGTCCAGCGCCGAGGCACCGGCCACGGTCAGGTTGCCCAGACCGAGGGCGCCGTTGCTGCCGGTGGTCAGGGTGCCGGCGTTGAGGGTGACGCCACCGAGGAAGTTGTTGGCCCCGCTCAGGATCAGGTTGGCCGCGCCGTTCTTGGTCAGGCTGCCGGCGCCGTTGATCGCGCCGCTCAGCGTCAGATCGTTGCTGCCGACGATGCCGAAGTTACCCGCCAGGTTGATCGCGTTACCTGCCGTGAAGGCGCCGCTGGCATCCAGGGTGGTGCCGTTCGCCGCGTTCAGGGTCGCCGAACCCAGCGCGCTGTTCGACGCCAGAATCAGGCCTCCCGCATTCAGCGCCACCGGCCCGAGGAAAGCGTTGTTGCCACCGAGGGTCAGGCTGGCCGAACCGTTCTTGATCAAGCCGCCGGTGCCGGAAATGACACCGTTGAGGGTCAGGGCATTACTGCCCAGCAGGGTGAGATTGCCATTGAGCGTGGCCGCGTTGGCCAGGGTCACGGCGGTGTTGCTGTCGAGTTGCGTGCCGGCATTGGCAATTAACGCGCCGCTGCCCAGGGCGGTGTTGCTGCCGACCACCAGGGTGCCGCCGTCCAGTTGCGTGCCGCCGGTGTAGCTGTTGGCGCCGTTGAGTACCAGGGTGCCGGCATCGAGTTTGTTGAGGATGCCGCTGCCGTTGATGTTTACGCCGACCGTGGCGGTCACGCCCGGGTCGACCCGCATCGCCGTGGTGCCACCGCTGCCATTAACAGCGGTCAACAGACCCGACGCGCCGTTGATCACGCTGTAGCCATCGGTGAGGAACTGCATCCCGGTGAACAGCTGGGTGCCGTTGACCGACACCGTGCCGGCCGTGCCCTGGAACACCGCAAAGTCGCCGGCCCAGGTCTGGTTCAGCGTACCGTTGGAATTGGTCCAGTTGGTGCCGCCGGCAGTCCATGTGCCGCTGCCGCCGTCCACATTACCGTTCGGGATGGTCTGGCTGCCGTCCCAGAAGCGCAGGTTGGTGTTAGGCGCCGACACCACCAGATTCACCTGATTGCCAAGGGTCTGCACAAGGATGTCGCCGAGGCCGTAACCCACCGGTACACCGGCCACGGTCAGGCCGTTGTCGGTCAGTGCGCCCACGTAGTTGAACAGGCGATAGACACCGACGCCGAAGCCGCCGGCATCGGTGACGTTGAGGTTACCGTCGAGGGTCAGGTTGCCGCCGACGTTCATCAGCGAAGTGGTCGATGGCGTGGCGAGGTTCGCATCGATATTGCTGTTGGCGGCCAGCACCAGTGACGCGGCAGACAGGGTGGTACCCGAGGACAACGCCAGGTGGCCGCCGTTGTTGATGTTGAGAGTGCCGAGCAGCGAACCGCTGCCGGTTACGCTCGCGCCGGTATTGACATTGACCTGGGTACTGGCCAGCGACCCGCTGAGGTTCAGGGTGCCGCCGTCGACGGCGGTGTTACCAACAATGCCGTTGATCCCGGTCAGGTTCAGGGTGCCGGTGCCGACCTTGGTCAGGCCGCCGTTGCCACTGAGGTCGCCGTCGAAGGTGCTGGTGCTGCTGACGCCGCCCACAGTCAATGTGTTGCCGCCGGCGATCTGCACGCTACCGCTGCCGCTCAATCCGTCGAGGCTGGCGTCGCTGCCGAGGTTGAGGCTGGCGCCGGCGCTGATATTGGCGCCGGAGGTGTTGCCCAGGGCTCCGCTACTCAGGGTGGTGACGCTGCCGGCGGCAATGTTCAGCGCGCCGGTGAAGGTGTTGGTGCCGCTGAGAGCCAGGTCATCCAGGCCGGTTTTGGTCAGGCTGCCCGTACCGTCGATCACACCGCTGAGGGTCAGCCCGTTGTTGCCGGCCAAGGTCAGCCCGGCATCGAGGGTGATGTTGTTGCCGAGGGTGAAAGCGCTGCTGTTGTCCAGCGTCGCGGCGCCACCGACGGTCAGGGTGCCACTGCCCAAGGCGCCGGGCGCACCGACGGTGAGGGTGCCGGCGTTGAGGGTGCTGCCGCCGCTGTAGGTGTTGGTGCCGTTGAGGGTCAGGTTGGCCGCGCCGTTCTTGATCAACTGGCCGGCACCGCTGATCACGCCGCCGAGGGTCAGGTCCTGCGTTCCGCCGACGCTCAGTGCCGCATTGAGCACGACCGCGTTGGCCAGGCTGACCAGCGGCGAGCTGCTGTCGAGGGTTGCCGCACCGCCAACGGTCAAGACACCGGTGCCGAGAGCCGAGCTATTGCCGACGGTCACCGTACCGGCATTCAGTGTGGTGCCACCGACGTAGGTGTTGGTGCCGTTGAGGCTCAGATTGGCCGCGCCGTTTTTCACCAGGCTGCCGGCTCCGGCGACAGTTCCGGTGAGGGTCAGGTCTGCGCTGCCACCCACGCTCATCGCACCGGCCAGATTGACCTGATTGCCCAGCGTAACGGCAGTGTTGGTATCCAGCGTGGTGCCCGCCGCGGCGTTCAATGCGCCGCTGCCCAGCGCGGTGTTGCTGCCGACAATCAGCTTTCCGACGTTGAGTGCGGTGTTGCCGAAGTAGGTGTTGGCGCCGTTGAGAATCAGGTCGGCAGGGCCGCTTTTGGTCAACCCACCGACGCCGGAAACCACGCCCGCGAGGGTCAACGCATTGCTGCCGCCGAGGGTCACGTTGCCACCGAGGTTGACGTTGTTCGCCAGGCTCGCCGCGGTGCTGGCGTCCAGCGTGGTGTTGTTGCCGGCGTTGAGCACGCCGGTGCCGAGTGCAGTGTTGGAGCCGACGACCAGTGTCCCGGCGTTCAGCGACGTAGAGCCGGTGTAGGTGTTGTTGCCGGTGAGGGTCAGGGTCGAAGAGCCAGTCTTGATCAAATTGCTGCCGCCGCTGATCACGCCACCGAGGGTCAGCGGGTTGGCGCCGCCGGCAGTCAGGTTGGCGTTCAGGGCAATGGCATTGTTCAGCGCCACGTTGGCGCTGCTGTTGAGCGTTGCGCCCGCACCGCCCACGGTCAGCGTGCCGGTGCCGAGTGCCGCGCCGTTGCCGACGGTCAGGCTGCCGGCGTTGAGCGCGGTGCCACCGGTGAAGGTGTTGGCGCCGTTGAGGGTCAGGTTGGCGGTGCCATTCTTGATCAACTGGCTGGCGCCACTGATCACGCCACCGAGGGTCAGCCCGTTGCTGCCGCCGATCCCCAGATTGTTGTTGAGAATGACGTTATTGTTCAGCGTCACCGCTGTATTGCTGTCGAGAGTCGCAGCGCCGCCGACGGTGATATCGCCGCTGCCGAGCGCAGCATTGGCACCCGCGGTGATGGTGCCTGCGTTCAACGCAACAGCACCGAGGAAAGTATTGGCGCCGTTGAGAATCAGGTTGGCCGCGCCGTTCTTGGTCAGCCCGCCGCTGCCGCTGACCACACCACCGAGGGTCAGGTTGGCGTTGCCGGCAATGTTCAGGTTACCGCCAAGGGCGACCGCATTGCTCAGCGCCACGGTGGTGCTGGCGTCGAGGGTGGTGCCCGCCGCCGTGGTCAGTGCGCCGGTGCCGAGCGCGGTGTTGCTGCCGACGATCAGCGTACCGGCATTGAGTGCCGTGCCGCCGGAGAAGGTGTTGTTGCCGCTGAGGGTCAGGTTCGCAGTGCCGCCCTTGATCAGGTTGCCGGCGCCGCTGATGACGCCACTGAAGCCAAGCGCCTGAGTGCCACCGATGGTCAGCCCGCCCGCCAGCGCCACAGCGTTGGCCAGCGTCACCGCCGTGGTTGCATCCAGTGTTGTGCCGGCCGCAGCGTTCAATGCGCCTGTGCCGAGGGCAGTGTTGCTTCCGACGAACAAGGTGCCGCCGTTGAGCGCGGTGGTGCCGCTGTTGGTGTTGTTGCCGGTCAAAGTCAGGCTGGCAGTGCCGCTCTTGGTAATCGCACCAGTGCCGGAGACGATGCCGCCCAGGGTCAGCGCATTGCTGCCGAGCACGTTCAGCGCACCGGTGATGCCGACGTTGTTGCCCAGGATCACGTTGCCGGTGCTGTCGAGGCTGGTGCCGTTGCTGGTGTTGAGCACCCCGGTACCCAGTGCGTTGTTGTTGCCGACGCGCAAGGTCCCGGCACTGAGACTGGTGATCCCGGTGTAGGTGTTGCTGCCGTTGAGGGTCAGGCTGCCGCTGCCGGTTTTGGTCAGGTTGGCGGCGCCGCTGATCACCCCGCCCAGGGTCAGCGCACCGGTGCCGGTCGCGGTCAGGGTGCTGTTGAGCGTGATCGCGTTCGCCAGCGAAATGGGCGTCGTTGCCGAAATGCTCGAAGAGCCGCCAACCGTGATGCCCCCGGTACTGAACGACTGGTTGTTGCCCACCAGCACCACACCGCCATTGAGCACGGTGTTGCCGGTGTAAGTGTTGATGCCGTTGAGATTGAGCTGGCCGCTGCCGATCTTGGTCAGGCCGCCCGTGCCGGAAATCACACCGTTGAGGGTCGTGCCGTTGATGCCCTGCAGGGTCAGGCCGCCGGCGCCCAGGTTGATCTGGTTGGCCAGCGTCAAACCGGCATTGCTGGCCTGCAGAATCCCGCCGTTGGACGTCAGCACGCCACTGCCGAACGCCGCGTTGTCGTTGAACTGCGCGACACCGCCATTGAGCGTGGTCGCACCGCTGACCAACGGCCCTTGCAAGGTCCAGGTGCCGCTGTTGAGGGTCAGGTTGTTGAAGTTGACGTAGGTCGCGCTGGACGCCGTGCCGGTCCCGGTGGTGCCGCCGCCGAGGCCGATCGGGTTTTGCAGGATCAGCGTGTTGGTGCCCGCTGCGCCGCCATCGATCGTCCCGGTCGGGGCGAAGGTCAGGTTGATGCCAATCAGGCCACCGAGGCCGACGGAGACTTGCACACCGTCGCCGACGTTAACGCTGGAACCGGTGATCGCGTAGAAGGTGTTGGTGCTGCCCGCCCCCATCGACACACCGCCGGTGATGTTGCCGGCGTTGGTGAAGGTGTTGCCCGCAACCGACGTCTCGAACGCAATCCGACCGTTGATGGTGCCGCTGGCGCTGTTGGTCATGTTGACTTGCGAACCGCCATACACCCCGACCACCGGGGTATCGGCCAGGGTGATGCCGCCGACCGACAGCCCGGTGGAAGTGATGGTGCCGTCGTTGGTGATGGTCGTGGTGCCCGACACCGAGTTGTTCACGCCAATCCCCAGCCCGTCGATGCTGGTCAGGTTGAGCCCGAGCAGCATGCCGGTACCGCGAATGATCCCGGTGGCGTTGTTGACGATGCTCACCGTGCTGGTCGCGCCGGTACCGATGAACGCACCGCCACTGAGGATCGACACCAGGCCCAGCAAGGCCGGGTCGAGGGTGCCGGAGTTGTTCAGGTTGATGTTGGCCCCGGTCAGGTTGATGACCTTGCCACCCAGGGTCGCGTTCATCTGCGCCCCGGAGTTGACGTTGACCGTCAAGCCGCTGGTGGCGCTGCTGTAGTCATTGAGAAACAGCGGCAGCGTCGGGACGCCCGAACAGGTAATCGTCGAACCTGCCGCCGAGCACGTCGCGAGCGCCTGCTCGCTGACCCCACCGAACAAAAGTCCGGCAACGCTCAGGTGCACGGCAAGGGAAAGAGGGGAAAAACGCGAAACGAGGGCGACACCAAACCTTGCTTCCACGGGCTACTCCTTGTCGTGGCCAAATTCTTCCTTGAAGGCGTGCACGTCGGGCTTATTCCACACGCGAATCAAGACTGCGACGGTCATCACAAAACCGCGTCATGGCTGACAAGCTAGTAGACGCCCCGCAATGGGGCACTGATTAAATGGTGTTAATACTTTAATACTACGGCCGTCTAAACCGCGGGTTTCGGCCCCTAAACACAGGACTCTGCCTAAACGACATCCCCCTGTAGGAGCTGCGGCACGCTGCGATCTTTTGATCTTGATCCTTAAAAACAAAATCCAAAGGTCGCAGCGTGCCGCAGCCTCTACAGGGGCAATCGGAGCGACTTGGTACGTGTTGTGCAAACGTTTGCGACCTGCCTATATCGGCTTTTTCGTAACAAAACCGTACAGACCCGCAGAACCCGGGCCTTGATCCGCAAAAAAAGGACTTTGAATGCACGCTGCTTCCCTTCTTCGCGCCCCGTTTGCGCGCACGTTTGCTGTTTCCCTGCTACTGACCGGCGTTACCGGAGTTCTCAGCCACAGCGCATTGGCGCAACCGGCGCTGCCCGACGAATCGGCCCAGGGCGAAGCCCTCAGCCCGGAAGCTGCCCCGGCGAAAAAAGGCGCGTATCTGTCGGACTGGTACAACCAGGACCTGACGTTGATCGGCAGCAAGGACATCAGCTTCGGCCCGCAACCGGCCGATGACATCTATCTGGAATACGAGTACTTCGGGCGCAAGGGGCCGTTCGAGCTGTACGGCTACATCGACATTCCGAAGATCTTCAACATCGGCAACAGCCACGACAAAGGCGTGTGGGACCATGGCTCACCGGTGTTCATGGAGCACGAGCCGCGCATCTCCATCGACTACCTCGCCGGCCGCAGCCTGGCCATCGGCCCGTTCAAGGAATGGTACGTGGCGTTCGACTGGATCTACGATCACGGCAGCCGTAAAGAGAACCGCGCCAACACCCTGTACAGCGGCTTCGGCACCGACATCGACACCCATTCGCGGGTCAACCTGTCGGCCAACCTGTACGGTCGCTACCAGTGGGAAAACTACGGCGCGAGCAATGAATATTCGTGGGACGGCTACCGCGCGCAGCTCAAGTACATCGTGCCCATCGACAAATTCAGCAATGGCGCGTCGCTGACCTACATCGGCTTCACCAACTTCGACTTCGGCTCCGACATCCACAAGGACAACCCGGCGCGCACCGCCAACGCCACGGTGGCGACCAACGTGCTGTTGTACTCGTTCACCCACTTGCGTTTCACCCTGGTCGGCCGTTATTTCCACAACGGCGGCAACTGGGAGGACGGCAGCGAGCTGAACTTCGGCGACGGCAATTTCCGCGCACGTTCCAACGGTTGGGGTTACTACGCCGGCATCGGCTACCAGTTCTGAATTCAGGAGATTTTCATGCAAGCAATGACGCGTCTGACTTTGGCCGCTGCGGCCCTGCTCTCTTCCACGGCGTGGGCGGCGCAAGCGCCGATCCAGCCGAAAGTGGTGCTGATCACCATGTTCGCCCCCGAGGCGCAGCACTGGATCGAGCGCCTCGATCTGCAACAGGAAATCCGCGTGCCGGGCCTGTCCGCCGAGTACCCGACCGTGCGCTGCAACGCACAACAGGTGTGCCTGCTGACCACCGGCATGGGTCAGACCAACGCCGCTGCTTCAACCCTGGCACTGGCCCTGTCGCCGAAATTCGACCTGCGCAAAAGCTACTTTCTGATCGCCGGGATCGCCGGCATCAGCCCGAAACACGGGACCATCGGCACCGCCGCGTGGGCGCATTACCTGGTGGAGTTCGGTACGCAATGGGAGCTGGATTCGCGCGATGCGCCGGCGAGCTGGCCGACCGGCTACCTGGGCATCAACACCAAGGGGCCAAACGAAAAACCACCGCTGGACTACAAGACCGAAGTCTTCGAACTCAACCCGAAATTGCAGGCCAAGGCCTTCGCCCTGAGCCACAAGGTCGAACTGAGCGAGAGCAAGGAATCGGCGGCGTGGCGCCGGAAATACCCGTCAGCCCCGGCCAACCAGCCGCCAGTGGTTACGCGCTGCGACACGCTGGCAGGCAACACCTGGTTTTCCGGTACGCGCCTGAGCGAACGCGCGGAGGTCTGGACCCAATTGCTGACCGACAACAAGGGTGAGTACTGCACCACGCAACAGGAAGACAACTCGACCTATGAAGCGCTGCTGCGTGCCAGTCGCGAAGGTCTGGTGGATGTGCAGCGTCTGGCCGTGGTGCGTGCTGGCTCCGACTTCGACCGCCCGGCGCCGGGCGGCAGTGAAGTGGACAATCTGCTGAAGTACGCCGATCAGGGCGGGTTCGTGCCGGCGCTGGAAAACCTCTATCGCGCGGGTAATCCGCTGGTGCAGGACATTCTGAAAAACTGGTCGGCGTGGGAAAACGGCGTTCCACAATCCTGAGCACAAAACGAGCCCTGTGGGAGCTGGCTTGCCAGCGATGGCGCCAGTTCAGTCAATATCTTGATCGACTGTTCTACCGCTATCGCTGGCAAGCCAGCTCCCACAGGTTATGCGGTGTCTGGAAGATCAGGGGATGAGGATGACCTTGTCCCCACACCCATGATTCACCTCTGCATAGCTCTGCACTCCCTGCGCCAAAGGCACTTCCACCCACGCCTGCGGCAACGGCAACAGTCCCTCATCGAAAAACCGCCCGAACTGCTCGAGCATCGCCGCACAGGCTTGCACGCCGTACAGCAGCGAGTTGATCCCGACCACCGAACCGCCCTTGCGGTACAACGCCAGCACTGGCAACTGCACATGGCCGTCGACCGGTGCGGCGATGATCGCGATGCGGCCGAACGCTGCCAATGCCGCCACCGAGGCCGGCAGCCAGAAACCGGTGGTGTCGAAGATTACGTCAGCGCCGCCGCTGTACACCGCGTTGACCTGCACGCCGAGGTCTTCGGGCTTATCCAGCTGAATCGTCGGATAGCCCTGCGCCTGCAACGCCTTGACCTGCTCCGGCCGCCGCGCAGCCGCGAGGATCTGCGCGCCGCGCACCTTGGCCAATGCCAACGCCGCGGTCGCCACCGCACCACCGCCGATCACCAGCAAACGGGTTTCAGCGCTCACCAGGCTGCGCTCCAGTGCATCCCAAGCGGTGGTGTAAGGCACGCCGAGGCTGGCTGCCTGAGCGAAGCTCAAGTGCGACGGTTTATGCGCCACGCCGTTGGCCGGCAATTTGACGAATTGCGCGTGCGAACCATCGGCAAAAAAGCCCAACTCGCGCCCGGTGCCCCAGACTTCCTGACCGAGCAACGCCTGCGGGCCTTCGACCACGACACCGGCGAAATCGCGCCCGGGAATCCGCGGCAACGTGGTGTAGGGAAAACGCCCGAGCACGTTCTTCACATCGCTGGGGTTCAGGCCGGCGGCCTTGATCTCGACCAGCACGTCATCAGCGCCGGGCATTGGGGTCGGTACGTCGACGAAACGCAGGGAGGACAGATCGCCGGTTTTATCAAATTGCAGTGCTTTCATGAGGACATCCACCAAAGGGAAAAAAAAGACATTCAGGACAACCAACCGGCGACCAGTTGCCGGCCCAGCGGCCACAGCTGCTCACCCGCGAGCATGCCCAGCAGCCCCACCAGCGCGATGGCCGGTGGCGCCGGGGAACGGAAGTCCAGCGCGCCATAGAGCAGGCCGACACCCAGACCGATGGCCAGCGAAATCAGGTAGTTCATGGAAAACTCCGCCGCGTGAAAGGAATGGGCAGAGTCTAGGGAAGGATCGGCAGAGGTGTCGGCCAAGGACTTCTGAATTTCGGCCAAAAGACCGACATCCCCCTGTAGGAGCTGCCGCAGGCTGCGATCTTTTGACTTTGATTTTGAAAACAAGAACAAAAGATCGCAGCCTGCGGCAGCTCCTACAGGGATCGGGTTCAGGCCGTGGAGAATTGCGAAGGCGCCACGCCCAGCTCGCGCCGGAACATGTCACTGAAACTGCTCGGCGAATACCCCAGCTCCCGAGCAATCGCGCTCACCGGCACGCCCTGAATCAACTCGGCCACCGCCGTCGCCAGTTGCACCTGCCGCCGCCATTCGGCGAAGCCCATGCCAAGGCTGTCCCTGAACAACCGCGCCAGCGTGCGCACGCTGGCCCCGGCGTTTTCCGCGTGCTGCTCGAACGGAATGTCCAGCGACGGCGCCGCCATCACCGCCTGACACAGGTTCATCAGGCGCCGGTCGGAATCGTCGGGCAGCGGGATCTTCAATGCCGAGCGCCGGGCACGCTTGAGCTCCAGCAGCGCCAGCCCGACCAGGGCGTCGTAATAAGCCGGCTCGCCGCTGTCACCCTGCGCCACCAAACCGACGATCAACTCGCGCAACAAACCACCGACCTCGATCACCTGCACGGTCGCATCCAGCGTCGCCGCCAGCGCCGGGCGCAGGTAGATGTTGCGCATCTGCAAGTCCGAGACCACGCGAATTCCGTGCGGCACTCCGGGCGGCAACCACACCGCGCGCTGCGGCGGCACCACCAGCGCCTCATGCGGGGTCTCGACCCACATCACCCCGCTCATCGCATACAGCAACTGCCCCCAGACATGCTCATGCGGCTCAATAAACAAACCACGCGGATAGGTACGCGCCAGCGGTTGCACCGGCACATCGGTATCCGTCAGATCGGGGGGTGCGGCGAGGGCCATGGCGAGTATTCATTGGGGTTGGCGAAAGGCGCATGGTAACCAGGCGGTCACAGCGTCGCCAACGATAGATACCGTCGGACAATCCGAGTGAATTTTCCCGACGCGCCGCGATCCTTCTAATACCACAGGGAGGAATACGGGCTTTATGAACAACGCAAAACTGTTTGTCATCGATTACACCCTTCACGGCACGCCCAAATCGTTCATTATCCGCTCGGACAAAATGGACAACGCCGAGGCGTGGCACTGGGCAAGCTGTGATGCCGGCGTGGGTCGCATCCCGCGTTTCGGCCGGGAAAAAGTGCAAAAGACCAGCAAACCGATGGCGGAGAAATTCGGCGTGGAAAACGTCACATGGCGACCGGCGAGCTAGACTCTCGCCAGGCAATGGGGACTCTTCGGGGGCGTACACAATGACCAGTATCTTCAGCCCGGCGCATCTGGATTATGGCCTGGACACCCTTTTCGGACGTATCACCAGAAGCGTGGACTGTCAGGTGGGTCTTGAAGCTGTCGAAGACGACCCCTATCGCTTCGCCCTGCGCGTACCGGCGCCGTTACCGGAGGACCTCGACCAGGCGAAAACCGTGGTGGTCAGGGTCGACGGCCGGCGTCTGCAAGGCACGGTTCGCCATACCGAACGGCTGGATGATGAAAGCCTGAAACTGCAAGTGGAGCCTGATTAGGCTCCACTTTTTTTGCGCGCGGTTATTTGGGGTGGGCGCAATGACAGCCTTTGCTTGAACACTCTTCACCGCCCTTGTGGTGGTGCGCGCAAGCCTCGCAGCAATAGTGTTTGCCGTGCACGGCGTAGGCGTGTTCGCCTTCCTTGATGGTGCATTTGCAGTTGGGGCAGTCGCATTTTCTATCGGGCATGGGGGCAGACTCCTTTTTGGGTGGTTGTCTGGGCTTGTGGGATAAGCCGTAAATAGCAGTGTAGGAGCTGCCGAAGGCTGCGATCTTTTGATCTGGTGTTTTTTGCGGGATTGGGGTGTATGTCCGTTTCTTCGGGTGCTGGCGATATCGGGTGAATATCCGTTGCTTCGGGTGTTGCTGATTACGGTTCCGCCCTTACGGCGGGTCACTTTTTCCAAACGCCGAAAAAGTAACCAAAAAGGCTTCCCCCAGCGTACGGCACTTCGCCGAGGCTCAGTGTTCCCTCGCTACGGTGCCCATCCGGGGGCATCGCCTACGGTTTGCTTCGCTGCACCTCCTCTCGATGTATGCGGCTTCGCCGCATGGCGCTACGCGCCTACCCCCCGGATGGACACCTCCGCTCGGCCTGCCGAAGGGGCTGAAGATCAAAAGCCAGATCAAGAGCCAAAGCCAAAGCCAAAGCCAAAGCCAAAGCAGATCAAAAGATCGCAGCCTTCGGCAGCTCCTACATGGGATCGGGTGTTTTCAGTTAGAGATTGGTCGGCTGTCAGGCCGCCATCGCTGGCAAGCCAGCTCCCACAGTGGGATCGGGTGTTTTCAGTTAGAGATTGGTCGGCTGTCAGGCCGCCATCGCTGGCAAGCCAGCTCCCACAACTTTATTCGTGCACACCCCCTGCGGCGAAGCCGCCCCACTCAACACGATGAGCGTTAGCTCGAGTACCGCTCTTGATCTGAGGGCCCGTCGGCAGGCTGAGTGGAGGGATTTATCCGGGGGTGGGAGCGCAGCGACCGTTTGGCGCAGCCAAACACAGCGAGAGGAGGTGCAGCGAAGCAAACCGTAGGCGCTGCCCCC
>Ga0209426_1000136_pt1 | contig 113710 bp, 114 predicted proteins | sample Deesub1362B_J571_FD_187697 | JGI IMG/M metagenome (GOLD analysis project Ga0209426, IMG submission 187697) | Deep oceanic, basalt-hosted subsurface ecosystem from Juan de Fuca Ridge flank, Pacific Ocean, CORK Borehole 1362B_J2.571 (SPAdes)... ... | reverse complement strand
TTTCTCTCTTAGTCCTCATTGTTAACCCCATTTCTTCGCCTCCTTAAATTCCTTGACTTTAAAAGGAGGCTTAATTTTAATATATTTCGTGTAGATTTTCTCATGAGGCAACGATTCAATTTCATATTTTTTATTTTGGAACTCAACCAGATTTCTTCCTTTAACTGTAGATTTTCTCATGAGGCAACGATTCAATTTCATATAGATTTTAAGTGATTCAATTCGCTTATTTGAACTTCAACCCCTTTTGTGTTACTCTATGTAAATGAAAATTGAAAAAGTTGTATTAATTGAACCCAAATCTCCGGGTTTACACGTCTTTTCAAAAGTAAGGCTGATACGACTCTCTCTTCCTTCTTTAGCCCCAATATTGAAAGAAATCGGATGTGAAGTAAAAATATATTTTGAAGAAATAGCACCACTAAACTGGCAGGATGTTAAAAGTGCAGATTTAATTGGAATATCATCTTTAACCTGTACAATGGATGAAGCTCTTAGGATTGCTAAAATAGCAAAACTCCTTAAAAAACCTGTTGTCATAGGAGGTCCTCATGTGACCTTCGAACCTTTAACAGCCTTAAATTCATATTGCGATTTTGTTATAAGAGGAGAAGGTGAGGAGACTTTTAAAGAATTGGTGATTTCTCTTCGGGAGAATAAATCATTGAAGAATATAAAAGGACTTTCCTATAGGGATGAAAATAATAAAATTCATCATAACCCTTTTCGACCTCTTGAGCCTGATTTAGATAAATTTCCTGATCCTGATTTCAGTTCAGTAATAAATAGAGAAAAATTAAAAACTATTCCAATTTCTACATCGCGAGGTTGTCCGTATAATTGTGATTTTTGTTCTGTTACAACTTTTTTCGGTCATAAATACAGAATGAGAAGCATTGACAGAGTGATAAGGGAAATTAAAAATTTATATCCTAAACCAAAAAGATTATTTGTAGTTGATGATAATTTTGTTGTTGATAGAAAAAGGACTATCGAGCTTTTAAATGTAATGATTAAGGAAAAAATAGGAATTCCATGGTCAGCTCAAGTAAGAGTTGAAGTTGCAGAGGATGAAGAAATTTTATATTTACTGAGAAAAGCTGGATGCTACTGGGTTCACATAGGCTTTGAGTCGATTAATCCGAAATCATTAGAGGGTGTTAATAAAAGACAGAGAGTAGAGGATTATAAAAAAGCTGTAGAAAAGTTTAATAAATTCGGTATTAATGTGCATGGAATGTTCATTTTTGGTTTTGATGAAGATGAGCCAAGCATTTTTAAGAAAACTGCAAAATATGCTTCCAAAATTAAACTTTCAACCGTCCAATTTTTGATTCTTACTCCTATTCCTGGTTCTAAACTTTATGAAAGATTCAAAGAAAGAGCAAGAATATTTACTAAAAAGTGGTCTTTTTATGACGGGCACCATGTGGTTTTTAGTCCATTAAAGGTATCCTCATATTTATTGCAAAGAGAAACAATAAGGGCTATGAAGAAATTTTATTCATTGACTGAAACAGTAAAGATGTTGTTTACAAATTTACCTACAAAAAATAATCTCAAGAAATTATATTTTAGATTTGCTGGCTTCTTCCTTATAAGAAAGTGGTTGCAAGTAAAAAAGAATAGACTATTTCTAAATAGCCTAAAAGAAAAGGAAAGTCTGGGAAGAATTTGATTCACTTTGCCTGGAAATGAACCGGAGGAAATTTCTTTTATTTTTCTTGATATTCTTTTTTTTGAGAATTTTTTGCTTTTCTTTCTCTTCTAATTTATATATCACAAAATTAAAAAATGACTTAATGGTTGTGCTTTCCGAGGATCATTCTCTTCCTATTGTAACTGTTTTGGTAGCTTACAAAGCTGGTTCAATAAATGACCCACCAGGGAAATGGGGCGCAATGTATCTTCTTCAGAATATGATGTTTCAGGGTTCCGAAAATGTAGATAGTATGGAACATTTTCTTTATATAAATCAAGCTGGTGGAGAGTTTAATGCATTAATCTTTGAAGATAGAACCTTTTTTTATCAAACAATTCCTTCAAATTATTTACCCCTGGTCCTTTGGTTAGAGTCTGATAGAATGTTATCTCTTAGATTTTCTTCTTATGGATTTGATGAATTAAAAGTAAGGATTCTCGAAAATATTAAATATAGAATAGAAAATCAACCTTATCTTGATACATATTTTAAATTTGATCAGCTTATTTTTAATAATATGCTTTATAGCCATCCAGTAATAGGGACAGAGGAAGGAATAAAAAGAATAACCATAGAGGACATAAAAAATTGCTATTATACTTATTATGCCCCGAACAATGCAATTCTTGTTATAGTCGGAGACTTTGATAAGGAAAAAACAATTTATTGGATTAAAAGATATTTTGAATCCATTCCAAAGAGGAAAGTAGAAGCAAAGTCCTTTCCCCCAGTTATCCCAAAAAATGAGATTGTTAAGATTTATAAAAGTGCATTTATCCCATTACCTGTTATACATTTAGGATATTTAATTTCACAATATATTCCCTCTGATTATTATATCTTAAAACTCATTGAATATCTTTTCCTTAGAGGAAATAGTTCTCGATTAATAAATAAATTAAAAGAAAAAGAAAGGCTCGTCTTTCAACTCCAGGGAGGATTGGAAAAGAAGGGGAATATGCTTTTGTTCAAAGTTTTTGTTGTTAACAATAATGTTGCAACAATGGATAAATGTCTGAATATAATTATTTCAGAGATAGATAAGTTAAAAAGAAGTTATATATCAGAAAAAGAATTACAGAGAGCTAAGAATAAGTTAAAGGCAGATTACTATAATAAATTATCCTCAACCCTGGAAAGAGCAATCCTTCTTGCTAACAAAATAATTAATGGAGAATCTATAGATTCATTTGATAAAGAATTAGAAAATTATATGAAAATCAGCTCTATAGATATAATGCGAGTTATAAATAGGTATTTTTTATCCAAGAACAGGATAATTTTAAAAGTATTGCCTAAATAAAAATGAAAAAAAAGAAGAGTATTAGAAAAAGTATATTATTTTTTATATTTCTAATTCTCATTTTTTCTTCACAGTCTTTCTCTCAAGAAGATTTTCGAAAACTTCCTCCAAATCCTGAGCCATTTAAGGAGATAAATCTTCCACTTGGAAAAAATTATAAGTTAGCAAATGGATTAAATATTTCTTTTTATTACATGAAAAATACACCAATGGTTATGGTTTGTTTAATTGTATCAGCAGGAGAGATTTATTCACAGGATTTGCCGGGATTAGCAACTATCACAGCAAGATTACTGGATAATGGAACACTCAGGGTTTCTTCTGAGCGTATAAAAGAGGAGATTGAATTTGTTGGGGGAAAACTTTCTATAAAAACAGAACCAAATTACTCGATAATTTATTTTAGTTTTTTGGGAGACTATATTAATAAAGCATTTGATATTTTAAACAAGATTATTGTGGAACCATCTTTTTCACAAAAAGAAATAGTTAAAGAAATGAGAGAACTTTTTTTTGAATTAAGGAGGAGGAAATCAGATGCTAATTTTTTAGGGAAAGAGAAATTATTTGAGACATTATTTCCAGAAAACCATCCCTATCACAGGCCCTTTCCAAAAATTGACTCCTTAAGAAAAATAAATAGGAAACATATCCGTAAATTTTACGAAACCTATTATCTCCCTAATAATTCTCATTTAATCATTATTGGAGATTTAAATTTTAGAGAGTTAATAAGGAGAATAAGCCATTATTTAAATATATGGAAATCGGGTAAAATTCCTAAAATTTCTTTTCCCCCAGTAAAGGTTCACAAGAAAAAAGTTATTTATTTTGTAGATTCTCCCACAGTCGAAAGACCTTACATTTGTCTGGGAAACACATTTTATTTTAAGAATAAGATGGATTATTTTCCCCTTATTGTTTTAAATCAAATTTTAGGAGGAACAACCACATCACGCCTTTTTATGAATTTGAGAGAGACCAAAGAAATTGCTTTTAGTGCTAGAAGTTATCTTGATTTTTTTGGAAATAGCGGCCTTTATATTATAGAGGCAGAAGTAAGACAAGATGCAGTTAAAGAATCTATAGTGGGGTGCTTATCTGAATTAAAAAGACTGAGAAGTTCAGGAATTCCCCTTCTTGAATTAGAACAAGCCAAGTATTATTTAATAGGTAATTTCCCAGTTCAATTGAATAAAGAAAATGGCTTAATTAATCATCTAATTAAGGGATTTATGATGAGCATAGATGAGAAGACCTGGAATAAATATCAACATAATATTATGTCTGTTGACCAAGAGCGGGTTTTATCAATTGCGAGAAAATATTTTGCCTCATATCCTGCAATTATTGTAGTTGGTAATAGAAAAAAAATACTTAAACCTCTTTTGGATTTTGAAGTTATAGAAGTTTATGATACAGACGGAAATTTGAAATATAAAATAGAAAAAGAGATGAGATGAAATTGGTTGAATGCGTTCCAAATATTAGTGAAGGAAGAGATAAGAGAAAGATAAAAGTTATAGTTTCAGAAATAGAGAATATACCAGGGGTAAAACTACTTGATATTCACACTAGTAAGTCAGCCAATCGAACAGTGCTTACTTTTGCCGGAGGGTTAGAAGAAATTAAAGAAGCAGCTTTCAATTGTATAAGAAAGGCTTTAGAATTGATTGATATGAGATTTCATAAAGGGGTACATCCAAGGATTGGAGCAGTTGATGTTTGCCCTTTTGTTCCTTTAGGTGAGACTACAATGGACGAATGCATTAGAATAGCAAGAGAACTTGGGAAAAGAGTAGGAGAGGAGTTAAAAATCCCTGTTTACCTTTACGAGTATGCTGCTAATTTTCTTTATAGAAAAAATCTGGAAAACATACGAAAAGGAGAGTATGAAGGTCTCGAAGAGAAACTTAAAGACCCATTTTGGGCCCCAGATTTTGGCCCTGCTTTGTTTAATCCTAAGAGTGGAGCAATCATAATTGGAGCGAGGAATATTTTAATTGCATATAATATAAATCTAAATACAAAAAGGAAGGAAATCGCTCATGAAATAGCGTTAAGTATTAGAGAATCAGGTGGATATAGAAGAGATGAGAAAGGAAGAATTCTAAGAAATGCAAAGAATGAACCAATAAGAATTCCTGGAAAATTAAAGTATGTTAAAGCAATAGGATGGTATATAGAGGAATATGACAGGGCTCAGGTATCAGTTAATCTAATTGATTACAGAAAAACACCTCTCCATGTTGTCTTTGAAGAAGTTAAAAAAGAAGCAGAGAAGTTTAGGATAGAAGTAACAGGAAGCGAAATTATAGGTTTGGTGCCAAAAGAAGCTATAATAAATGCAGGAAAATTTTATTTGTCTAGGAATAAGAAAAAAATAAATGATGAAAAATTAATAATTCAAACCGCAATTAGACATTTAGGATTAAATGATACAATTCCTTTCGATCCCGAGAAAAAAATAATTGAATATTGTCTCAATTTAAGTAAAATTAAATGAAAAAAAACCTTTTAATTACTGGAAAACCCGGATGTGGAAAAACAACTTTAATAAAAAAGATTGTTCAATTATTTCCGGATAAATTTGGAGGGTTTTATACTGAAGAAATCCGAGAAAGGGGAAAAAGAAAAGGATTTAAGGTCTGTTCCCTTTCTGGTAAGGAAGAAATTTTTGCGGATATAGATTATGTAAGCCCTTTTAGAGTGAGTAAGTATGGGGTAAATTTAAGAATTTTTGAAAGTATTGGGGTTGAAGCTATTAATGAGGCAATGAGAACTTCGAAAATTATAGTAATAGATGAAATTGGAAAAATGGAGTTATTCTCGGAGAAATTTAAAGAAACACTGATTAGAGCACTTGATTCAAAGAAAAAAGTTCTCGCAACAATTACCCTTAGCAATATTGATTTTGTTAATAAAATCAAAAGACGTTCGGATTGTGATATTATATTTTTAAGTAGAGAAAATTTTGACTTTAATTTAAATAAAATAAGGAAATGGGTATTGATTGGAGAGGTTAAATAAAATGGCGGAAATAAAACCTTTCACTCCAGTAAAGCTTATCTGCGGAATAATAGCATCTGATAAAAAAATTTTCGAGATGGCAGAGAAGGAACTTTCTTTTCTTTATGGAAAGATAGATTATTCTTCAGATCTTATTCTTTTCAATTTTACTGATTATTATGAAAGACAAATGGGCCCAGATTTAAAAAGAAAATTCATCAGTTTTGAGAGATTGATTGATCCGAGTGAATTAAGTTCAATTAAAATTAAAACTAACGAGCTCGAAGAGGAGATAAAAAAAAGATTGAATCTGAATAGAAGGGCTGTGAATCTGGATCCAGGATATTTAACTAGATCAGCGCTTATAATTGCTACAGCCAAAAATTTTGCTCATCGAGTGCCTTTAAAAAATGGAATTTATGCACATTTAGAATTGCTTTTCAGAAAAAATGAGGTGAGAGTATTAGAATGGACCTATCCTGATTTTAAGACACAAGAATACCAAAAGATATTTATTGAAATCAGAAGAATTTATTTGAATCAATTAAAAAAATTGAGAGATAAAAAATGAATGCTAAAAAAGTAAAAGATTCCCAGGTAGAAATGAGAGAGCTTGTTTTGCCAAATGATACAAATCCTCTTGGTACAATACTGGGAGGAAAAGTTATGCATTTGATGGATGTTGCAGCTGCAATGTCTGCTATGAAACATAGCGGGAGAACAGTGGTTACTGTTTCTGTGGATCATATTGATTTTCTTTCTCCAATAAAAATGGGTCAGATTATTGTAATTAAAGCTTCTGTAAATTATGTTCATAGAACTTCAATGGAAGTTGGAGTAAAAGTTTGGGCAGAGGATTTCAAAACGGGTAGAAAAACACATACAAGTTCAGCTTATTTTACTTTTGTTGCTTTAGATGAAAGCGGTAAACCCACTCCAGTTCCAAAAATTATACCTGAGACAGAAGAAGAGAAGAGAAGATATAGAGAAGCTGAGAAAAGGAGAGAGGAAAGACTTGCAAGAAAGAGGATATAAGATTAAGGATTTTTTTTCTTTCTAAAATGTTTTAAATAATTGGAGCAGTAATTGTCTTTTCCAAGTATTGCCTGTATAGAAAATAAAAAATCAATGAGTTCTTCATCCAAGGGATCAATAATTGCAGCATCTAATCCAACATAACTCGCAATAATGAAAAAAGTTCTATTCAGAAGCTTTCTATTTGGTAAACCAAAAGATATATTGCTTATTCCTGCAATTGTTTTTATCTGAGGAAATTCATTTTTTATGCCTTCAAGAGATTTAAGGAATAATAAGCCTGCATTTGAATCAGTTCCAATTGGACGAATAAGGGGATCTATAAAAATTTCTTCTTCTGACACTCCATTAGCTTTTAGTTCATTGATAATTTTCTTTGCTATATCAATTTCCTTTTGAGGTGAGGAGGGTAAACCATTTTCATCTAAGCATAAGGCTATAATTTTTGGTTTGAATTTTTTTATCAAAGGTAGATATTTTTTAATTTTCCCTTTTTCACCTGTTACAGAATTTAGAATAGCTGTTCCTTCGTGAACTTCTAATGCCTTTTCCATTGCTTCAAGATTTGGTGTATCTATACAAATGGGGATATTGACTTCTTTTTGGATAATAGGAATTGCCCATTGCAAAATATCAATCTCTTCTTCAAGGAGCGCTGCTGCGTTTAAATCAAGATAATGAGCCCCTGCCTCTTTCTGTTTTCGGGCTTCATTAAGCAAAAAATTTACATCTCTTTTCTTAAAAGCTTCAAAAACAGGTTTTCTACTTGAATTAAGTCGTTCACCTATAATAATCATTTTTTAAATCGAAAAACAAAAATCGAAAATCAGAGATCATGGAATTTACTTTATTTTTCATTGTTTTATTATTTGTGAAATTTTCTCTATATAGTGGGGGTCAGTTCCACAGCATCCACCAATAATATTTGCACCTCTTTTTATTATTTCAGGAATATATTTTACATAATCATCAACCGACTGTTCGTAATTTATATTTCCATCCATATCAATAATGGGCTGTCCCGCATTAGCCTGAATTATTAAAGGTAAATCTGTATATCTTCTTATTTCCTCCACCAGGGGCACCATGTCCTCACTATTCAGTGTGCAATTTGCTCCTATGCCGTCTACTCCTTCTTTTTCAAGTTCACTAATAACCTCTTCAACGCTATTTCCCATCAGAGTGAAGAATCCTTTCTTTGTTTTATTAAAGGTTAAGGATACCAATACAGGCATGCTACCAGCTCTCTTTGCTGCCTTTAAAGCACATAGGGCTTCCTTTAAATCATACATGGTCTCTATGATTAAAAAATCGACTCCACCTTTTACTAAAGCATCTGCCTGTTCATAAAAGACTTCTTCAAATTCTTCTGGAGTATAAGTCCCGTAGGGTCTAAGAAATTTTCCAGTTGGACCTATGTCTCCTCCAACAAATTTTTCTTCTGGCTTGACTTCGCATGCTAATTGAGCGCCTTTAAAATTTATCTCAAAGGCTCTGTCTCCTAATCCAAATTGAGATAACTTTATTCGATTTCCGCCAAAAGTATTGGTTAGAACCGCATCTGAGCCTGCAAGGAAATATTTTCTATGAACCTCTTTTACAATTTCAGGTCTTTCTATATTCCAGCTTTCAGGGCAAGTACCCTTTGGAAGTCCTAATTTGATAAGTTGGGAGCCATTGGCACCATCAAATAGGACTATTCTTTCATTTGCAATATCTAAAATTGATTTTTTATAATTCATCATCAAAAGAAGAAATTTCTCGTAATTTTGCAATTATTTCTGGTAGCTCTTTTAATACAGTTTTAATATCTTCCTCCGTATTGAATCTCCCGAGGGAAAATCTAATGCTTGAGCGGGCAATTTCTGGTCTAAGACCAATAGCTGATAAGACATGTGAAGTTTCCTCAGAACCTTCACTGCAGGCAGAACCTGTTGAAACATATATTCCTTTTGTTGCAAGTGCAAGTAAGATTGCTTCGCCTTCAAGTCCAATAAAACTAAAATTTAATGTGGATTTTACTCTTTTCTCAGGATGTCCATTAAATTTAACTTTTGGAATGTTCTTCTCAATTCCCTCCTTTAACATGTCCGCAAGTTTCTCAATCCTTTTTAAATCTTTTTTTCCTTTCTCTCTTATAATTCTTGCTGCTTCTCCAAAACCAATTATTCCAATTGTGTTTTCTGTTCCTGCTCTCAGCAATCTTTCCTGGTGACCACCATGAATTAAAGGACAGATTTTCACTCCCTTTCTTATATAAAGAGCTCCGACTCCCTTTGGTCCATAAATTTTATGCGCAGAGATTGAAAGTAAATCAACACCTAATTTATCAACATTTACATCTATTTTTCCAAGAGTTTGAACTGCATCTGTATGCAGAAGAACTCCTTTTCTTTTAGCTATTTTACTTATTTCCTCAATAGGCTGTATTGTGCCGATTTCATTATTAGCATGCATAACTGAAATTAAAGCTGTTTTATCAGTAATAGAATCCTCTAAAACATTTAAATCCACAACGCCGTATTCGTCCACTGGAAGATAAGTTACCTTATATCCCTTCTTCTCAAGGTATTGACATGTACTCATTATTGCAGGATGTTCGATAGAAGAAGTTATTATTTCATTTTTATTTGGATATGCATCCAGTATTCCTCTTAAAGCAAAATTATCAGCCTCTGTTCCAGACCCAGTAAAAATTATTTCATTTTTACTTGCTCCAATAACCTTTGCAATCTCTTCTCTTGCCTCTTCTATCATCTCTTTGACTTTTCTTCCTATTGGGTAGAGAGAAGAAGGATTCCCAAAATGTTCTCTAATAAAATTTATCATTTTTTCAGCCACGCTGGGCTCAAGGGGAGTAGTCGCATTATTATCAAGATATATCATGGCGCGCTCCTTTCACTACAAATTATATCAGTTTTCTTTAAAAAATTAAAACAGAGGGTTTATAATTAAGCCGGATTTGAGTTTTGGATAAAAATCAGTTGATTTATGAGGCATCAATTCTCCATTTTTTACAATATCTCTTATTTGATGAAGTGATACTGGATTGAGTAAACAGATCATCTGATATTCTTTTCTATTGACTTTTTCTATTCCAGCGTAAAGGTTTCTAATGTATGAAACATTCTTTTCAACAGAAAATTCTCTATCTGTAAGTGCTGAGAATTTATCAATAATTAACGAATGGAGGATTGAAACATCAAGCCTTTTCCATTCTTTTGATTTTCCAGAATTAATTTCTTTGTCGAGAATATCTCCAGATTTGAGACGAAGTATAAAGAACTTCTTAAACTCAGAGATATAGACTGCAAAAATGTGATTTTCTCCTGATAGAATATTTTTTACCTCTTCTATTATTGATTTATCATTTAAATTCGACCATAATTTCTCTTCAATCTCGAAGTATGGTGCAAGAAGGTTTTTGAAATCTGCCTCAGAGAGTTTTTCCAGCCCTTTAACGAGCCTGTATGTGGGGAGTATGACGAGGCCTGGATCATCGAGATTGAACAAAGTCATCATAATATAATTGAAAGGCTCATCTCCTTTTACCTTTCCAAGCTTTTTTATCATCTCATCTCTGTAATTAAGTGAAGTTTCATATCTGTGATGCCCGTCAGCTATTATTAAGATTTTATCAGCCATTAGTCTTTGGATATCTTGGATTATTTTCTCATCTTTAATCACCCACAATCTATGTATAATTCCATCTTCATCTTTTACATCACAGGCCTGAAGTGAACTATGCAAAGCTTCATCGATTTTTTTATTCACAAGAAAATCTGGGTCTTCGTAAAGGAGGAAAATTTGTTCTGTATTTGAATTAGTTGCTCTTAAAAGGTTGAGACGATCTTCCTTTGGTTTTGGAAAGGTCTTTTCATGAGGAAGAACTTTTTTTGAGGAGAAATCTTCTAATTTTACCCTTGCAATAAGTCCCTTTCTTTTTTTTATTTCACCATCTATCTTGAATTCTTGTTCATAGATATAGAAAGAATCTTTATCTTCTCTTATGAAAATTCCTTTTTTAAGCCACTCATCAAGATAGAGTTTCGCTCTTTTGTATTTATCTTTTTCAGGATGATTTGGTTCTACATCCTTTCCCAAAATGATTCTTACAATATTGTATGGATGCCTTTGATAGTATTCCTCCTGCATTTCAGGAGTTATTCTATCATATGGTTCAGTTATTAATTTTTCAAGGGGCAATTTTTTAGAATTATACCTTATACCTCTAAAGGGTTGCAATTCAGCCATTTTATTCCTCCTTAAAAGTTTTTTCTTCCGGTTTTTTATAATAAATTCTCTTTCAGTATTTTAACAGCTTCTAATCCAGCTCTCGCCTGACCTTCTTTTGCTGAAGCACCAAGATGAGGAAGAGCAATCACATTTGGATGGTCAACAAGTTCAAAGTTGTCTGTAGGCTCTTTTTCCCATACATCAATAGCAGCTGTCTTTACCTTTCCTGAATTAAGAGCATTTAAAAGAGCTTTTTCATCTACAACTCCACCTCTGGCAATATTTATTAATATTACTCCGTCTTTCATTAAATTAAATTCCTTTTCACTGATTATATGTCTTGTATCTTCTGTAAGAGGAATGTGCAGTGTTATTATATCTGAATTTGAAAGGAGTTCTTCAAAGGATACCTGTTTAACATCCAAATCAGTTTCAATTTTTATAATATCATAAACAAGAATTTTCATTCCAAAGGCAAGGGCTCTTCTTGCTACCTCTTTTCCAATCCTTCCAAAACCCACTATTCCAAGAGTTTTTTCATAAAGTTCAGTTCCCATAAAGAGTTTTTTCTCCCATTTATGATTTTTCATTGACATATTAGCCTGTGCTATATTCCTTACAGCAGAAAGCATTAGTCCCATGGTAAGCTCAGCAACGGAGATAGTGGTAGCTGCAGGAGTATTTGTAACTTTAATTCCTTTTTTCTCGGCTGCTTCCAAATCAATATTATCCAATCCTATTCCAGCTCTGACAATGATTTTTAAGTTTTCCGCAGCATCTATAACCCTGGAAGTAACTTTTGTTGCACTTCGAACAATAATTCCATCAAAAGGAGGAATGGTTTTTACTAATTCCTCTTCATTCATACCTGTTTTTACATTTACTTCAAATTCAGAGACCTTTTTTAATTCGTCAATTGCCAAAGGACTTATTGAATCTGCAACTAAAATTTTTCTCATTGCCACTTCTCCTTTAGTATTTTTTGGGCAGCTTCAAGTGAAGCTCCCATTTCAAATTTATACCCAAGTTCAGAAAGAGTCATTTCAAGAGCTGATAAAGCAGTGATGATGTCAAAGCCTCCCATGTAGCCAAGATGGGCGATTCTGAAGATTTTTCCCTTATAAGGCTCCTGTCCTCCAGCAATATAAGCCATATATTTTCCCTGCATTTTCTTTACTAGTTGAATACCGTCAATTCCATCTGGAACTTTTACTGCTGTGACTATATTTCCTGGAATTTTAGATAGTAATTCCAGTCCAATTGCTTTTACTCCTGCTCTTGTTGCTTCCCCAAGTATACGATGATGTTCAAATAAGCCTTCCAGTGTTATAGATTTGATCATATCAAGAGCTTTCTTTTGCTGAATAATCAGGGAAACTGCTGGAGTAAAAGGAGTTGTGTCTTTTCCAAGACTTTTTCTATATTTTTTCGCATCAAAATAGAATTTTGGTAAAGTGGACTTTTCAACTAATTTCCATGCTTTCTCACTAAAAGCTATATAAGCAAGACCTGGTGGAATCATGAAGGATTTCTGAGAACCAGCAACCATAACATCTACTTTCCATTCATCCATTGGACATGGAGTTGCACCAATTCCAGATATCCCATCCACTACCAGAACAGCATCAGTTTTTGATATTACTTCTCCAAAACCCTTGATGTCATATACAGAACCCGATGAAGTTTCTGATAAAGTGGAGAATACTGCTTTGGTATCGGGATTTTTATTTAATTCTTCTTCTAATTGTTCTTTTGTAAATGGTTCACCCCACTCTAATTTAATTTCATGAACATTTACTCCATAAGCCCGACATATCTGTCCCCATCTTTCTCCAAATTTTCCACCATTTATTGTTATTACCTTATCTCCGGGATTTAATAAATTTACAACAGCAGCTTCCATTGCTCCGGTTCCAGAAGATGTTAAAACATATATATCCTGTTTTGTCTGGAAAACATATTTAATTCCTTCAATTACTTCCATTAATATTTTTGAAAATTCAGGTGTTCTATGATGAATTATAGCTTCTGAAGCTACTGCTAATACTTCGTCAGGTATTGGAGTGGGCCCAGGTGATAATAGATAGTATTTCTTAATCATGATACCTCCTTACTTTTATGATTTTTTTATTTTGAATACCTAAACTAAAATAACAAAAAAAATATTTACGGTCAATTATGGTTTAAAAAATTTTCAATAATTTTTAATGTAATTTCCGAATCCCTTGGAGGAGAATTCAAAACTTCCTCATAGAGATTTGCATATTCTGGATGATAGATTTTACCCTTCGAGAGAAGTTCTTTTCCTTGTTTTATGTTAATTTCAGGATGGAATTGAATTCCCCATATTGGATTGTCCCTGTACTGGAAAGCCTGAACTTCGCATTCTTCAGAAGAGGCAAGTATTTTGAATTGAGAAGGAAGATTAAAGACCTCATCAAAATGAGAACTAAAAGCGAAAACTCTGTCATCAATACCTCTGAAAATTTCATTTTTATCATGTATTTTTATTTCAATCCAGCCTAATTCTGGTTTTTTTCTTCTCCTCACATATTTATAACCAAAAATGGCTACTATAATTAATTGATGCCCAAAGCAACTGCCTAGTATTGGAATTCCTTTTTTAATTGCATTCTCTACAAAATGTATCACATTTGAAACCCAATACGACTTTTCTAAAATCGAATATTCAGAACCTGTTAAAATTATATGTGAGAAATCTCCGTTTAAGTCAGGGAGCTCACCGTTTATTGCGCGGTAAACCGTTAATTCACTTTTTATAAACGGTTTCCAGTGAATTACAGGATTATAGAAAATATGGTTAATTGAATTATCAATGAGAGCTACTTTTGTCATTATCAGGAACAATTATTTTATCATCAAAATTAAATAAATAGAAACAGAAAATTGACTTACAGGAAAAATGATGTTAAAAGGAAAAAGAGGAGATAGAGATGAAAAGAAGAGAAAGAAGAAAATTAAAAGAAGATGAACTTGTTTCAACTCTTACCAAATTAACTCGTTTTGCAAGAAAACATCAAAAAGAAATGTATTTTTTTATAGTAATAATCATTATAGCCCTATTAATTTTTTCAGGTTATTCTTATTATAAAAATGTAAATTATAAAAAGAAAAGCGAGATAGTTAAACAGATTATAGAATTAAGTTCAAATCTTGGTAAACAGGGGAATGATACATATAGAATTAAAAGATTGGAAGAGCTTGCTTCAAATAAAGGAATCTCTCGCATAGCAGGAATTTTCCTTGCTTCCTACTATATTGAGAAGGGGGAGCTTGATAAAGCAGAAAAACAATTGGAAAAGTTTCCTAAAAAGCCAAAAGACTTTTTCTATTATCAGACTCAGGTACTTAAATCAGAAGTTTATTTTATTAGAGGAAAACATGAAAAAGCAGTGAATATTCTTCTTAAAATAGAAGAAGAAAAGCCGAAAGATTTTATTCTTGATTATGTTCTTTATAAAATCGGGCAATGCTATGAAAAAATGGGAAAGAGTAATGATGCTATAACCTATTACCAGAAATTGCAGAATGATTATCCTCAGTCCTTTTATGCACTTAATGCAAGTCAGAAAATAAGGTATTTAAAGTAAATTTCATATATGCCCTTTAATAGAATTATAGTATTTGTCCTTGATAGCCTTGGTATAGGTGAATTGCCTGATGCCAGTTTATATGGGGATGAGGGAAGTAATACTCTTGGAAATATATTGAGAGAGTATCCTTTAAAAATTCCAAATCTTTCCTCCCTTGGTATTGGTTTTCTCGATTCCTCTCTTAATAAACTTCGAGTTAAAAATCCTGTTGGATGTTATGGGAAGATGGCAGAGAAATCTCCTGGTAAGGATACAACTTCAGGCCATTGGGAACTTATGGGGATTATACTTAAGAAGCCATTTCCTGTTTATCCAAATGGATTTCCTGATGAAATAATTGAAGAGTTCAGTAAAAGAATTGGGAGGAGAATTCTTGGAAATTTCCCTGCCTCAGGAACAGAAATCATAAAATTATTAGGAAGAAAACATTTAGAGACAGGATATCCCATAGTTTATACTTCAGCAGATAGTGTTTTCCAGATTGCAGCTCATGAAGAAGTAATTCCTCTGGATGAATTATACTGGATGTGTGAAGAAGCGAGAAAAATCTTAGTAGGAGAGCACAGCGTATGTCGTGTTATTGCAAGACCCTTTAAAGGTGATTATCCCAATTTTATTAGGGATAATAAAAGAAGAAGAGATTTTTCTATCCCACCCCCTGAACCCACTCTCCTTGACCTTTTAAAAAATAGGGGAATGGAAGTAATTGGAATAGGGAAAATTGGCGATATCTTTGCAGAAAGAGGACTAACTCGAATAATCCCGACTAAAAACAATGAAGATGGAATAAAAAAGACTATTGAATTAATTGATGAGGAAAACAAAGGATTAATTTTAGTTAATTTGAATGATTTTGATACTTTATACGGCCATAGAAACAATGTTGAAGGGTATGCTCATGCTCTTGAGTATTTTGATTCTTGTGTCCCTCGTATCATATCAAAATTGAAAAAGGATGATCTTTTAATTTTTACTGCAGATCACGGATGTGATCCCACTACACCAAGCACTGATCATTCAAGGGAATTTGTTCCAATTTTAGTTTATGGGAAAAATTGTATGAAAAGTAAATTCTTAGGAAAAAGAGATACTTTATCTGATTTAGCACAGACTATTGCTGATAATTTTGGTTTTTATATTAAAAATGGAAAAAGCTTTTTAAAAGATATTTTAAATTTTTAGGTTGTAAATTTAAAAAAATTTGTTAAAATAAACTTTAAAACCAAAGAAGGAGGATTGATATGGCTTTAAAAATTACAGAAGAATGCATTAATTGCGGGGCATGCGAACCTGAATGCCCTAATGAAGCTATTTCTGCTGGAGAAGAAATTTTTATTATTGATCCTGAAAAATGCACAGAATGTGTTGGTTTCTATGATGAACCACAGTGCGTTGGTGTATGCCCTGTAGACTGTATACATCCGGATGAAGATCATAAAGAAACAAAAGAGGAACTTTTAGAGAAATTTAAGAGATTGCATCCTGATAAAGAACCAAAGGTCTAATTAAAAATTAATAAATAAAATATTGAATCAAGATAGATTGGAAGAACAGAAAGCAGAAGAAAAATTTCAAACTACTTTAATTTCAGATAGAAAGAAAAAAGCATGGCTTAACATCATACTTTTCTTAGCTACAGTCTGTTCAACCTTTCTTGTAGGGATAATCTTAGGTGCAAATTTTTTATTAAGTGAATTATCAATTGAAGAAATTGGAATTTCTCAGTCTGTTGAGATTTTTCAGAATCCAAAAATAATTCTTTTAGCCATTGCATATTCTGCAACTCTAATGGGTATTCTTCTTGCCCATGAACTCGGTCATTATTTGACATGTAGACACTATAAAATTTCAGCCACACTTCCATATTTTATTCCAGCTCCTACAATAATAGGAACTTTTGGTGCATTTATAAGAATAAAATCTCCTATCACAGAAAAAAAGGCTCTTTTTGATATTGGTATAGCAGGTCCATTGTCGGGTTTTTTCCTTTCACTTCCTGCATTAATATATGGACTTTCTCTTTCAAAGCTAACCTCTTCTATCCCAGATGAAGAAACTATTATTTTTGGTGATCCTCTTATCTTACAGATTATAGCTAAATTAATTTTTAAAGACATTCCGCTAGAATCAAGTATAATTCTTCATCCAATTGCTTTTGCAGGATGGATAGGAATTCTGGTTACTTCATTTAATCTCTTTCCGGTTGGCCAACTTGACGGCGGGCATATAGCATATTCGATTTTTGGGAAAAGAGCATTTATAGTGGCAAGAATTTTTTTCATTCTTTTTATAATAATGGGTATCTTTTTTTGGATCGGATGGTTTATATGGGCATTTATCATTTTTATAATGGGTTTAAAACATCCAAGAATAATTGATGAGAAAACTCCTCTTTCCACTAAAAGAAAGCTTCTTGGCATTTTAATTCTAATAATATTTATTCTCTCATTTATTCCAGCTCCTATAAAAGGGTATAACTTTTTTGATTTACTTCATCAACTTTATGGATTTTAATAATATAGATTTGACATAAAAGGAAAGTAGGTTTATTTTATTTTTGAAATTTAATTATGATAGAAATTGAGAAAGGTTCATTTATTGTTGTTTATTTACAAAATCCAAAAGAAGTTTACTGGGGTAAACTCATATCATTAAAAATGGAAGGAATTCAGATAAGAGGACTAAATATAAATTCATTTAATGAATGGCTTCGTAAAATTGATCCCTTCAGCCTTTCTACTATATTCTTTCCGATGCCAAGGGTTGAGAAAATTCTCCTCGATGAGTCTTCGGGAGAGACCCTTTCATTTAAGGAGCAGGTTGAGAAAATTACAAAAAAATCAATAACTGAATTTTTTGATTTTTAATTTTTTTATCTAAAGTTAAAAATTAGTTTTATTTTAGAAGCGAAATATGTTAATATTTTCTCTACAATATAAAAGGCTTAGGAGCTGGGCGGTGTTGGGCCTATGAACCCCGTCAGGACCGGAAGGTAGCAGCGGTAAGTAGGTTCCAGCAGGTGCCCAGAAAATCCTAAGCCATAAGATGGAAAATGAAACCGTATTTAGTCTTCGCGAGAAAATATAGACCCCTCACTTTCGATCAAGTAATCGGTCAAAAAGCAGTTGTTCAGACTTTAAAAAATGCAATTATTCAAAATCGCATTGGACATGCTTATCTATTTTCTGGAATGAGGGGAGTTGGGAAAACCACAGTTGCAAGAATTTTAGCAAAAGCCCTTAACTGTGAAAATGGCCCGACTCCAAATCCATGTAATAAATGTCAATTTTGTGTATCAATAAATGAAGACAGGGCAGTGGATGTTTTGGAAATAGATGGAGCTTCAAACAGGGGGATTGATGAAGTAAGAAGTCTAAGAGAAGGAATTCAATACCGACCTATACAAAGTAGATATAGAGTAATCATAATTGATGAAGTTCATATGCTCACAAATGAAGCTTTTAATGCCCTTCTTAAAACCCTTGAGGAACCTCCTCACCATACTATATTTATCTTCGCTACCACAGAATTCCACAAAGTGCCAGCTACTATTCTTTCAAGATGTCAGCATTTCGAATTTCGAAGAATATCAAATAAGGATATAGTTGATCATTTAAAATATATTGCTGAAAAAGAAGGAATAAAAATTTCCTCAGCAAGTATTAATTTGATAGCACAAAAGGCAGAAGGAAGTTTAAGAGATGCTGAGAGTTTGCTTGACCAGGTTGTTGCCTTCTCAGGTGAGGAAGTTAAAGACGAAGATGTCAAAGAAATTTTAGGAATTATGGATAGGGAAATATTGATATCAGTAGTTGACGCAATAGCAGAGGGAGATTCGAGGAGAATATTTCCATTGATTGATGAGATAATTAATCACGGATATGATTTGAGATATTTTTACAGGGAATTAATTGAATTTTTAAGAAATTTACTTCTGATAAAAACAGCTCCTGAATCAAGAGAATTACTGGAAATAGGTGACGAAGAGTTGGTAAATATTAAGAAATTAGCAGAAAAGATCGGAGAGGAGGATATATTTAGATATCTTTCACTCCTTCAACAGTCTGATACAGGATTAAAATATTCCTCTCATCCTCGTATTTTCCTTGAAACTGTTCTTTTGAGACTTACTCATTTGAAAAAGCTTGTTCCATTGACTGATATAATTGAAGAACTCGAGAAATTAAAAGAGAATATACCACTCCTGTTGCAAACGAAAGAAGAAGGAATAGAAGGGAAAGAGATAAAAAAAGAAATAGAAGCTGAGGATAAGCAAATTATGGAGAGAGAGGTTTTACATTTGGATGAGAAAGAGAAAAGAGAGGAAGCAGCCCTTGGAAATGAAGAATTTTATAAAAAATTCCTGAACGAATTGCAAGTGGAAAAAGCTCCCCTTGCAGCTATAGTATCACAAAGTGATCTTTTTGAATTAAAAAACAATAAATTACTGATAGGATTTACCCCTGGTAAGGTTCTTTTTATAAATAAAGCTAAAAGAGAGATTGAAACACTAAGAAAAATAGCTAATAGAATTTTGAATAGAGAAGTGAAGGTTGAGGTCGTGGAGCAAGAGGTGAAGGAAGAAGATAGATTTATTGAAGAAGAAAAAAAAGAGGAAAAGAATAAGGATTATGAAAGAATTTTAAATAATTCCACTGTTAAGTATTTCATGGACTTGTTTAAAGCTGAAATTATTTCAGTGGAATCCATTAAAAATAAAGAAAGGATTTAAAATGAAAGGTCTGTTTAATTTTAAGGATATGTTAAAAAAAGCTCAGGAAATGCAGGAACAAATCAAAAAGGAACTCTCAGAGATGAGAATAGAAGGAACAAGTGGAGGAGGAATGGTTACTGTGATATTAGATGGTACAAAAAATCTAATTTCAATCAAAATTGAACCTGAGATAGTTAAATCTGGAGATATTGAAATGCTTCAGGACTTGATAATTGCAGCATTTAATGATGCAGGGGCCAAGGTTGATCAAGCTATGTCTGAAAAATTGGGTAATTTAGGTTTGAAAATTCCGGGATTAACCGATGTATGAATATGCGGAACCCATTGCAAAATTAATTGAGGAATTAAAGAAAATTCCAACAATAGGGGCAAAAACCGCTCAAAGAATAGCTTTCCACCTTCTCCGAATTCCAAAGGAAGAGGCAGAGAAGTTAGCCAAAGCAATAGTAGATGTGAAAGAAAAAGTTTTTTACTGTTCAATATGTAACAATATTACACATATTGATCCTTGCTTAATATGTTCAGATGATTCAAGAGATCCATATACCCTAATGATTGTTGAGGAACCTTATAATGTTTCTGCTATAGAGAAAACAAAGGCATATAAAGGGAGATATCACGTTTTGCTGGGGGCTATTTCACCTCTTAAAGGAGTAGGTCCTGAAAATCTAAAGATAAACAGCCTCTTAAAAAGGATCAAAGAAGGAAATTTTAGAGAAATTATAATTGCTACTAATCCAACTGTTGAAGGAGAGGCAACAGCTTCGTACTTGATTGATTTATTGAAAAATTACAATATTAAGTTAACTCGAATTGCTGTTGGACTTCCAGTTGGTTCTGATATAGATTATGCAGATCAAGTTACCATTGCAAGAGCATTAGAAGGCAGATATGAGCTCAAATTAAAATAAAATATTTTTTAATTTAAATTGAGGAGGTGATTCATTATGAAAGACATGTTAGAAATAAGATGGCATGGCAGAGGAGGACAGGGGATTGTTACTGCTGCTGTTACACTTGGAGATATATTAGCTCCAGAAGGAAAATATGTTCAGGCTTTTCCTGAATTTGGTGCAGAAAAGAGGGGAGCTCCAATCCTTGCATTTACTCGAATCAGCGATAAACCCATCAGACTGCGTAGTCAGGTTACAAATCCTGATATTGTGGTTGTTGCTGACCCGAGTCTTCTGGGCTTAGTTGACATTAAAGCTGGAACAAATGATAACGCAATAATTATTGTTAATACTTCTCTTGAGCCTGGTTTTATCAAGGAAAAACTCAATCTTCATCCAAGAAAGGTCTATACCCTTGATGCCTATACGATTGCAACTGAGGAATTTGGGCGCCCTATTCCGAATGTTCCTTTACTTGCTGCCTTAATGAAAGCAACATCTCTTTTGCCAAAGGAAAAATTTAAGGAGAGGATTGAAAAGTCTTTGAGTAAAAAGTTGAGACCAGAAATAGTTGAAGGAAATTTAAGAACAATTGATAGAGCTTATAAGGAGGTGAAAGGAGAATGAAAAAAGCAAAAACCCTTGAGGAATTAAAAAATGCAACTTGGAAGGAATTACCAATAGGGACAGTAAACCCAGATCCAGCAAATTCATTGAAAAATTTTACAGGAACATGGCGTTCGGGTAAAAAACCAATTTTTAAAAAGGATACTTGCATCCATTGCCTTTTTTGCTGGGTCTATTGTCCTGATATGGCAATTATAGTAAAGGATGGTAAGGTATTGGGCATAAACTATGATTATTGCAAAGGATGTGGAATTTGCGAGGTTGAATGTCCTACAAAGCCCAAATCTATTGAGATGGTTAAAGAAGAAGTTACCTTGAGTTAAAGGAGGTGAAAAATGAGTAAAATTGTTACTTTAAATGGTAATATGGCAATTGCTGAGGCAATAAGACAAATTAATCCAGATGTAGTGGCTGCTTATCCAATTACTCCCTCAACTTCTATTGTTGAAACAGTAGCCCAATATGTTGCAGACGGCCTTATTGATTCAGAATTTGTTTGTCCAGAAAGTGAACACAGTGCTATGAGTGTGTGCATTGGAGCTGCAGCAGCTGGTGGAAGAGTAACCACTGCAACCGCATCCCAGGGATTAGCTTTGATGTGGGAAATGCTCTATATTGCTGCAGGTTTAAGATTGCCCATTGTTGCTGCTATTGTAAATCGTGCTTTGAGTGCTCCAATAAATATTCACGGAGATCACAGCGATACCATGGGAGCAAGGGATTCAGGATGGATTCAGATTTATTCTGAAAATGCACAGGAAGCCTATGATAATTTTATTCAGGCTTTCAGAATTGCGGAACATCCTGATGTTAGAACTCCTGTTATGGTTACTTTTGATGGATTTATAATTAGTCATTCTCTTGAAACTATGAAAATTGAGGATGATGAAGCAGTAAAGAAATTTGTCGGAGAATATTCACCCGTATATCCTTTACTTGATACCGATAATCCAATAACAGTTGGGCCTATAGATTTTACAGATTTTTATTTTGAGCATAAAGTAAATCAGCTCGAAGGAATTGAAAATGCACCAAAGGTAATTGAAGAGGTTGGAAAAGAATTCGGAAAAAGGTTTGGTCGTGAATATGGATTTTTTGAAGAATACAGAATGGATGATGCAGAAGTAGCTATATTGCTAATGAGTTCAGCGGCAGGAACTGCAAAGGAGACAGTTGATGAGTTGAGAGCCCAGGGTAAAAAGGTTGGATTAATAAAACTTCGTGTTTTTCGTCCCTTCCCAGCCCGAAAATTAGCTGAAACTTTAAGTAGGTTAAAAGCAGTTGCAGTTCTGGACAGGGCAACAAGTCCTGGTGCTGAAGGTGCACCTCTTTTTGTTGAAACAAGATCAGCTCTTTTTGATTATCCTGAAAGGCCAAAAATTATTAATTATGTGTATGGACTTGGTGGAAGAGATATTACTCCAGAGCATTTTCACCAGGTTTACAGGAAATTAGAGAAAATTGCCTCTACTGGCAAAGTTGACCAGTATTATGGATATCTAAATTTAAGAGAGTAAGGAGGTTAAAAATGGTTAGATTAAGAGAATTAGCTTCAATGGAAGATAGATTGGTTTCAGGTCATGGTTTATGCCTTGGATGCGGAATTCCAGTAATAATGAAAGTGGTTTTGAGAGCCACAACAGACCCTATAGTTATAGCAAATGCAACAGGTTGTCTCGAAGTTTGCACTTCAAGATTTCCATGGACATCCTGGAGGACAACTTGGATGCATTCTGCTTTTGAAAATGCAGCCTCTACTATAGCAGGCGTAGAGGCAATGTATAAAGCACTTGTAAGAAAAGGAAAAATACCCAAAGATAAGAAAATTAAATTTCTTGCAATAGGTGGTGATGGTGGTACCTATGATATTGGATTTCAAGCTCTTTCCGGCGCAGCTGAGAGAGGACACGATTTTGTTTATATATGCTACGATAATAATGTCTATGCAAATACTGGAGGACAACGTTCAGCTGCAACTCCACTTGGTGCTTCTGCTACCACATCTCCTGCTGGTTCCAAAATTCCAGGGAAAATGCAAAAAAGGAAAGATTTAACTCAAATAATGGCTGCTCATGGAATACCTTATGTTGCACAGGCAAGTCCCCATCGCTGGATGGATTTATATAATAAAGCAAAAAAAGCCTTTGAGGTGGATGGACCTGCTTTTTTAAATGTCTTAACACCATGCCCGCTTGAATGGAAATATGATGAATCTCAGGGGATGAGAATCGCAAATCTTGCAGCTGATACCTGTGTGTGGCCTCTATATGAAGTTGAAAATGGAAAATATAAGATCAATTATTTTCCAAAAGAAAAATTACCTGTAATAAAATGGCTTGAGCCTCAAGGAAGATTTCGCCATCTTTTTAAAGAAGAAAATAAGTGGTTAATAGATGAAATCCAAAAGAGTGTGGACGAGGATTGGGAAAGATTACAGAGACTTGCAAAGCTATAATTCTTAAAAATATCAGGAGCTGGAATAATAAATTTTTTGTCTTAATTTGACCATAAAAGAAAGATATGATATGAAAAGGATAGTTCTGTCCATAAAAACATGAATGGTAGAAATATAAAAATAGCTAAAATCCTTGGTATCCCAATTAAAATAAATATAAGCTGGATTTTCATATTTCTTCTGATTTCCTGGACCCTTGCTATAGGATACTTTCCATCTGATTACCCAGGACTCCCAAAAATTACTTACTGGCTTATGGGAATAATTTCTGCAATTTTACTTTTTATTTCTCTTCTTATTCATGAGTTAAGCCATTCCTTTTTTGTTCTAAGATATAACATTCCCATGCAAGGAATAACACTTTTCATATTTGGTGGTGCAGCAGAAATGACCGAGGAACCTAAGAATCCAAGACAGGAATTTACAATAGCTATTGCTGGACTCATAGCGAGTTTTGTGCTTGGATTTTTTTTCCTTTTTCTTTTCTTTTTAACAAAAATTTATTATCCAAAACCAGCTTTACTGGGTGTTTTTAAATATCTTGCCATAATTAATTTCATTTTAATAGGATTTAATATTTTACCTGGCTTTCCTTTGGATGGAGGTAGAATTTTAAGAGCACTTCTGTGGTATATTAAAGGTAATCTAAGGGAGGCAACGCGTATAGCAAGCAATGTAGGTTCATTTTTCGGTGGAGTTTTAATTTTTTTCGGGCTTCTAAGTATATTTTTTGGTAATTTCATAAATGGGATATGGCTAATATTCATAGGTTTTTTCTTAATGAATGCAGCACGCATGAGTTATCAACAACTCATAGCAAGGGAGTTGTTGGAAGGGATTCCAGTTTCCAAAGTCATGTCAACTGATGTTAAATCAGTTTCTCCTGATATATCAGTGGAGGATTTGGTAAATGATCATTTCTTTAAGTGTTTTCATCACGGTTTTCCAGTGGTTAAAAAGGGAAAACTAGTAGGAATGGTTACAATTCAGGATGTGAAAAAAGTTACTCATGAGAAATGGAAAGAGACAAAGGTTTCTGAAATTATGGATAGAGATATTGAGAAATTAATTGTTTCACCGGAGGAAGATGCTATTCGAGCTCTCTCTATAATGTCAAAATACAAAGTAGGAAGGTTACCTGTTTTAGATAAAGGTAAATTAGTAGGAATAATTGCAAGACGAGATTTTATGCAATGTTTGGAAATTAAAGTAGAATTAGATAAAGTTTAAAATTTTAGTTGTAGTTTTTAGATTTTCGTAAGTTTTTGGTTTAAGTTAATACCTCTTTTGGAGGTATAACATGACAAAGGAAGAGGCTAAAAAAAGAATTGAAGAATTAAGAAAGCAGATTAATCATCATAACTATTTATACTATGTTTTAAATAGACCCGAGATATCAGATGCAGAGTATGACCGCCTTATGGCAGAACTGATTTCCTTGGAGAGTCAATTTCCGGATTTAATAACCCCAGATTCTCCAACCCAAAAAATTGGTGCTCCTCCAAAAGAAGAGTTTGGAAAAATTGATCATTTAGCTCCGATGCTGAGTCTGGATAGTTGTCTTGATGAGAAAGAGGTGGAAGATTTTGACCGCAGAGTAAAAAGGGAATTAGGGGTTGATAATGTTGAATATGTGGTTGAACCAAAGTTTGATGGTTTGTCTGTGGAACTGGTTTACGAAAAAGGAGTTTTTGTTAGAGGTTCAACAAGGGGAGACGGACTCGTGGGAGAGGATGTTACTGATAATCTAAAAACAGTCAGACCCGTTCCTCTTAAGCTGAGAGAGGGTAAGGTAAAGATACCCGACCTTCTTGCAGTGAGAGGCGAGGTAGTTATGAAAATCAAAGATTTTGAAAAGTTGAATGAAGAAATGGTAAGAAGAGGTGAACCTCCATTTGCGAATCCAAGAAATGCTGCTTCAGGTTCACTTAGACAGCTTGACTCGAAGATTACTGCGGAAAGGAAACTGGATATTTTCTTTTATGATATTCTGGCAGTAGAAGGAGTAAAACTCAATTCTCAGTGGGAGGTGCTCAGTACTCTGCCAGAATGGGGGTTAAAGGTTAGTTCTGATATAAGAAAATGTAAGAACATTGAAGAGGTCTATAAATATCATCATGAAATGGAAGAGAAAAGAGAGGCTCTTGACTTTGAGATTGATGGGATAGTGGTGAAAGTGAATCAATTTGAGTATCAATCTCGTCTAGGAATAAAAACAAGAAGCCCTCGTTGGGCTGTAGCTTACAAATTTAAACCAAAAGAAGAGGTGACAAGAATTAAGGATATAATTGTTCAGGTGGGAAGGACAGGAATTCTAACACCTGTTGCAATTCTTGAACCTGTAAAAATAGGAGGGGTTACTGTGACAAGAGCTACGCTTCATAATCAGGATGAAATAGATAGAAAAGATGTCAGAATAGGAGACAAAGTTGTTGTGATAAGGGCAGGAGATGTCATTCCAGAAATAAAAGCGAGAGTTCATGTGGAAGGAGAAAAAAGAAGAGAAAAATATCATCTTCCAAATAAATGCCCGGTATGTGGAGCTGATGTGGTGAGGGAAGGAGCATATTATCGTTGCACAGGAGGGCTTTCTTGCACTGCTCAGCTTAAAGAATCTCTTCGTCATTTTGCTTCAAAGGGTGCGATGAATATTGAGGGGCTTGGTAAAAAATTGGTTGACAAATTTGTTGATGAAGGGATAATCCGGAGCCCTGTTGATTTATATCATCTTGAAAAAGAACAAATAGCAAAACTTGAGGGAATGGGGGATAAATCAGCTCAGAATCTTCTGGATTCAATTGAGAAAAGCAAGGAAATTGAACTGGCTCGGTTTATATATGCATTAGGTATACCCCTTGTAGGTGAACACTTAGCACGGGTTCTTGCCCAGCACTATAAATCTCTTGAGAAATTAGCCTCTGCTACTGAAGAGGAATTGATGCAAATTAAGGAGATTGGGCCTGAAAGTGCACGGTCAATAGTAAGATTTTTTAGACAGGAGGGAAACAGAAAAGTTATTGAAGGATTGTTAAAAGCTGGAATTAGATTTAAAGAAATAAAAGTAGAAAAGCCATCCAAAATTGCTGGTTTAAAATTTGTTTTTACAGGAAAATTAGAGTCTTTTTCAAGAGAGGAAGCTAAGAGGATGGTCGAAGAACTTGGAGGAATTGCAAGTTCCAGCGTGAGTCGTGAGACAGATTATCTTGTTGTTGGAGAAGACCCTGGTTCTAAACTTGAAAAGGCAAAGAAACTTGGAATTAAAATCATAACAGAAAAAGAATTTAAAGAGCTTATCGGAAAATAACAATTCTAAAAAAGGAGGCAATCATGAGGAAAAGGTTACTCTTAGTGGCTATTCTTTTACTTTTTATTATAAATGGGGTATACGCAGTTGAAAAACGCCCAATGACAGTTGATGATGGATTAAATATGGTAAGGGTTGGAAATGCAGTTATGTCGCCTGATGGAAAATGGGTCTTATTTTCTAAATCTGAACTTGACTGGTCTAAAAATAAAAGGAAAGTCACATATTACATGATTCCAGCAGAAGGGGGAGAAGAATTTCAATACATAGGAGAAGCTGGGGGAAAATCTTTCCGTTTTTCACCGGATGGTAAGTACCTTGCTTTCTTAAGAAAAAAAGATAAGAAAAGTCAGATTTTTGTTATGCGTACATCTGGAGGTGAAGCTGTTCAACTTACAAAGCATAAAACGAGTATTATTTCGTTCAAATGGTCTCCTGATTCCACTAAAATTTTCTTTTTAGCTCCTGATGCAAGAACTAAAGAGGAAGAAGAGAAGTACAAGGCGGGATATGATGCTCTATTTGTTGATGAGGGGCCAAATGGTCAGGTTGAAGGACACTGGCAGAATTTATGGATGGAGGATTTAAAAAGTAAAAAGGAAAGAAAAATTACAGATGAGAAAATTATAATAAAAGATTTTGATATTTCGTCTGATGGCATGAAAATAATTTTCACTGCAAGATATGAAAATAGGAGAAATCAAGAGTATTTATCTGAAATATATCTATTTAATTTAGAAAAAAAGGAGAAAATTCGTTTAACTGAAAACAAAGCACCTGAAAGGTATTTGCAATGGGCTCCAAATGGAAAATTCTTCGCATATATTGCTCCTGATGATAAGAAATGGGAATTAAGACAGAATAAGATATGGGTAATGAATCCAGAAACAAAGGAGTATCGATTAATTTCCAGTAAGTTTAATGGACAAATACGGAATTATGTCTGGACACCGGATAGTAAGTATATACTTTTCACTGGATTAGTGAGGACTAATTCAAATTTATATAAAATCAATGTTTTAACAGGGGAAGTAATTCAGTTAACACACGTTAAGGGAAGTCTATTTGCCAGCTCTTTTTCCAAAGACCGTAGGAAAATGGTTTACCTATTTTCAGACTTTGATACACCTCCGGATTTATATGTTTCATCAACTGAGAAATTTGAGCCAATAAGACTGACTAATGCAAATCCATGGATTGAAAAAGAGATTCTTCTTGCAAAAGCAGAAGTAATTAGATGGAAAAGTAAAGACGGACTTGAAATTGAAGGAATTCTCTATCTTCCTCCTAATTACAATGGAAAGAAAAAATTGCCCCTGATTTTGCATGTTCACGGAGGTCCAGCAGGGGTTTTTACTAATAGTTTTTCATATAGATATCATGTATGGGCAGGTCTGGGCTATGCCTCCCTGTGCCCAAATGTGAGGGGAAGTACAGGCTATGGAGATGAGTTTTTAAGAGGAAATATGTATGATATTGGTGGAGGAGATTACTGGGATTTAATGACAGGAGTTGATTATGTGATAAAAATGGGATATGTTGACCCAGAAAGAATGGGAATTCGTGGCTGGAGTTATGGAGGTATACTTGGAGCATGGACTATAACCCAGACCAATCGTTTTAAAGCTGCTTCCCTGGGTGCTTTAGTCGCTCTATGGATATCAGAGTATGGAGCTGGTTTTAATTATGATGTCAGACTCTGGTATATTGGTGGAACACCATGGGACAATTCAGAAGGCTATACCAAGAGGTCTGTATTCACGTATGTGAAAAATATAAATACTCCAACACTAATAATGCATGGAGAAAAGGATAGGACGTGCACCGAACACCAAAGTATGTTATTATTTACTGCACTAAAAGATATGGGAAAAACAGTTAGATATATTAGATTTCCCCGAGAGCCTCACGGATTCAGGGAGCCAAGACATCAGCGGACAAGAGATATCGAAGAAATTAAATGGATGCAAAAATATGTGATGGGAATAGATTGGAAACCTTGGGAGCGCAAAGAAGACAAAAAAGATAAAGATAAAAAAGAAAAATAAAAAATTAAAAAATTTAAGGAGGATTTTATGAAAAGAAAATTATTCACAATTTTTGTGGTCTCTCTTGTTTTGATTTTTTCTACTTATTGCAAAAAAGCGGTGAAGGGGAAGGAAGAGATTTTAAAAATGCTTCCAAAAGAATCTGCAGGTATTGTTTTTATTAATGTTGGAAAAGTCTCAAATACAGAATTTTTCAAAAAATTAACCTCATCTAATAAAGAAAAAATAGAAAAGTGGGGAATAGATCCGGAAAAGGATATACATTTTATAGGAATTGCTATTTCTGGAAAAATAATCCCTGGGAAAAAGGCAGGAGGCCTGGTTATTATGGATGTTAATTATAAAAAGGATTTGATTCTGTCCAATCTTAAGAAAGAAGGTCTTAATATTGCTGAAAAGAAATATAAGAACGTATCAATAATCAGTGGAGTTGATAAGAAAAACAAAGATTTGAATATAGCTTTTATTAGCGATAATCTTCTAGGAATGGGAACTGAAGGTCTTCTAAAAAAAGCTATTGATCTAAAAGAAGGAAAGGGAAATAACATTCTTAAAAATGCTGAATTGATGGATTTGGTGAAGGATTTAAATCAGGAATCTTTTTTATGGGGAGCATCCTTGATCCCAAGGAAAGATATAAAGGGAATGCTCGAAAAGAATCCACAAGCAAAAATTTTTGAATCCATAAAAGCAGTTTCTTTCTTCATAGATTATAATAACGCGGGATATCAGGGAGAATTAAATTTATATAGTGATGATGAGGCAAAAATCAAACAAATGGCAGATTTCTTGAATGGAATTAAGGCAATGATAGCTATGGGCAAAAGTCAGAGTCCAGAACTTCAAGAATTACTCAGTGGTATTAGTATATCAGCAGAGTCAAAAGGAATTAAAATTGCTGTTAATTTGACAGAAGATTTAATTATGAGATTAAAGGAAAAGGCAGGAAAGAAAAAATAGATATTATTTGAATTTTAAATTTAATGCGGGAGGAAAGTAAAATGAAAAAGTGCATTTATATTCGGGCTGTAATCTTTTGTTTAATTCTGTTTTTAATAACATCTTATCTCCTCTCAACTGAAGAGAGATTCTTTGATAAGATAGATAATAAATATCCAGAGGTTGTAATTGCAGTATTTTACCCATCAATTGGAACAATAAGGAATGTAGAAGCTTTAATCACAAATAATCTTTTAACACTTGAGAAATTTAAGATTGTAGGAGTTTATTACAAGAATGAAAGCTATGATTACACTCAATCAAAAAAATTAATAAAGGAAAAAGGAATAGATTGGTTTATCTTTCACGAAATTCAAGGAGAATTAAATGAAGCGAATTTATTCAGAAGAAATCCCTGTACTTCTGAATTTGAAAAGATTTTCCAAAAAGCTGATGCCTTAATTTTTTTTGGAGGAGCTGATATTCCTCCAAAAATATATGGAGAAAAAACCAATTTACTTACACAGATTCGAACTCCTAATCGTCATTTTGTTGAGCTTTCCTGTGCCTTTCACTTTTTAGGAGGATTTCAGAATAAAAATTTCAAACCATTTCTTGATAAAAATCCAGATTTTCCAATTTTAGCTTTTTGCCTTGGTCTTCAGACACTGAATGTTGCTACAGGAGGAAGTCTGTATCAGGATTTATGGTCAGAAATATATAAAGTTACATATGTAGAAGATGTTCTTGAACTTCCTGAACATTGCTGGCATAAAAATCCTTATTATCTTCTTTACCCTTTAAATAAACTCAGTCGTTCAACAATGCACAGGATTAAATTGCTACCGGATGGAAAATTTTGTAGGGAGATGAAGATGAAATCAGAAGATCAGCCCTTTGTTTTATCCTCCCATCATCAAGCGCTTGAAAAACTTGGTAAAGGAATGAGAGTAATAGCTACATCACTTGATGGAAAAATTATTGAAGCAGTAGAACATGTTAAGTATCCAAATGTTCTCGGAGTTCAATTCCATCCCGAGAATTATACTCTTTGGGATTACCAAATAAAGGTTAAATTTAAACCCAACCAAAAAGATGGCATAAGCAGAAAAGAGATTCTGGAAGACAATCCTCCAAGTTTTGAATTTCATAAAAAGATATGGACATGGTTTACCAAAAAAGTAATAGAAAATTACAAGAAGAGGATAGGAAAGAGTGAATGAGAAAATTGCCATAATATTTAATCCAGGAGCAGGAAGAGGGAAAGCTACAAAGGAAAGAGAAAAACTGGAGGCATTATTAAAGAAGTATGAAATTTCTTATAATTTATTCGTAAGTAAGGACTTAGAAAACATAAGAGAACTTGTAAAGGATAAAAGTAAAAATTATAAGATAATAGTTGGAGCAGGTGGTGATTCCACTTTTCAGATTATTGTGGATGAAATAATCAGAAATAATCTAAATAACGTTTTCGGTTTAATTGCTCTTGGTTCATCGAATGATATAGCAAAAGATTTAAATCTTGATACTCTGGAAAAGGCATGTCTTGCTCTAAAGAGAATGAGGATTAAGAAAATTGATGTTGGCTATGTTAAGAAAGGGAGCGAAATAATAAGTTTTTTTATTGGTCAGGCAAACATTGGACTTGGGGTTTTTGTAAACAAATATGTCGAGGAGCTCGCGAGTAAAAGTCCTTTTTTTGGAAAAAGACAAATTCTTGCAGGAACATTAGGAATAATAAATTCTTATTTATCCAAAAAAATTCCAGTTTCTTTAAATATAAAAACGGATGACAAAGAAACTCATGGTCTTTTTCTTCTTGCTGTAATCAGTAATATAAAATACTGGGCAACCAGGAAAAAAATTAATCCACATGCTTTGATCGATGACGGAAAATTAGATTGCTGTCTAATAGAATACTGTGGTTTTCCACGATTATTACAAATTACTGTTTCTGCAACAAGAGGAGAACATATTAAGGCAAAAGAAGTTTCTATAATTCAATCATCAAGTTTTAAAGTTTCATCTGAAATTCCTTTTGAGATACAGGTTGATGGAGAAATTTTAGGAGGGTATGAGAAACCTTTGAAATTTAATGATATATCAATAAATGTGCTTCCAAAAACACTTTCATTAATTTGCTGAGAATTTTTTCTCTTTGTTTTTTAGGATTTTATTTTTTCCCAGTTTTCTATTTTATAGCGGAAAACTTTAATTTCTCCTGTTTCTTCATTTATAAAAGCCGTATATATAAACCCATTCTTTATTAAATTAATTCGAAAATCTAATTTTAATTTGTATAAATACTCACCCTTTTTATTAAAAATATCATAAGTGTATACCTTGCTTTTTTCTGTTATAGGTTTAAATCTCTCCACATATATTCTTCCTTTTTCATCTGTCAGAAGATTTGAGCAATAAGGTCTTAATTTTGAGAAAATTACATATTTTCTTAAATGTTTTGGAAAATTTTTAAATTTAGTGGAGAAAATTATTTCTTTCTCTTTCTGAGTAACTTTCTCGCTTTTTTCTTTTTTTCTAATTCTTAACAAAATTTTTCCCTTTGGCGATAATAAAGTTAATTCGTAATTAAGAGAATTCATTAATACAAAATTTCCATCAGGAAGTACAGCAAAATACAAATTTGCTAAATAAGGATGTTCATAGAAGAACCTCATTTTTTCTGTTATTATTAGAGATAAATAAAATTGTTTTTTTAAAGTTTTTTCTAATTTTCCTTTTGGATTTATCTTTACAAAGTAGGTATACATATCAGAACCTGTTTCGAGTTCAACTATCCTCATGTAGATAAATTCGTTTTCATCAACATAAAATTTCCCTGCTGAAATTTTTTCTAAGATAATGTCTTTTTTGTAATCACCTTCTTTATCAAAGACTATCATTCTTCTTCTCATTAAATCCCATACATAAATATTCCCATTTTTACTTAAGCAGAGAGCATTCGGTAGCAAGAATTCTCCAGGGCCATTTCCTTTTCTTCCAATTGTTTTAATATAATTTCCTTTTAGATCATACACCTGAATTTTAACCATTTTTCCATCAAGGACATATATATATTCGTCATAAACTTCTATTCCATTAATAGAACCAAATATATAATGTTCAGAAAACTCATTTCCAATCACTAAATCCTTCTTTAATTTTAATTTTAGATTTCCGTGGAGTGGCTTTTTCGAGCTTATAACAACTAAACTACTTTCTTTTTGTGAGATTAACAATTGAGTAAAAATATTAAAAATTAATAAAATAAAAAGGAGTTTTTTTATGAAGGTTAATTTCATCTCCGCCTCCATTAATAAAAAAACTCTTTTTATTAATTGTAACATATAATTTATAGTTTCAAATCTGATTATTTAGAGATGTAAACGCTGAGAGATAAAATGTAGAGAGAGGTATGTTTTACGGAAAAAGGCTTGACATATTAGAGTTATTAAAATAAAAATAAATTAATTCATCATGAAATTTAATTTAAAAGAGAGGTATAATGAATTATTCTGATAATTTCTATGGATATCAGGGACAATGGGCTTTTATTGATTTAACCAGTAGAAAAGTTAATATTGTTCCAGCAGATTTGGAAATTTATCGCAATTATATCGGAGGTCGGGGTGTACAAACCCAACTGATATTTGAACACCTCAGAAAAGATGCACCGCTCAAAGACCCTCTTAGTCCTGAGAATAGAATTATAATTGGAACAGGGCCAATGAATGATTCTCCTGTTCCAACTGCAGGGAGGGGTTCGTGCTCATTTATAGGAACAATGACTGTTTCTCCTCAGCCTGTGGACTGGATTAAAGGGCACAAACCTATCTTTGGATTAATTACACATTCAAGCTGTGGAGGATATTTTCCCAATATGATTAAAAGAGCAGGATTTGACCATTTGATTATAGATGGGAAGGCTGACGCACCTGTTCGTATTCTTGTGAAAGAAGGGAATGTTGAGATAATTGAGGCAGAAGATGAACTATTTGAAAAAGTTAATGGCAAAAAAGTGGTGAAATCTGCTTCAGTAATAATAAAATACCTTACAAAAAAATATCCTGGTTCCTCAACAGTTTGTCTTGGTCCAGCTGGTTGGAATAAAGTTAGTTTTGCATGCTTGACTGCTGATTTTCACAGAAACTTCGGCAGAGGAGGAGCTGGTGCTGTTTTTGGTTCAAAGAATTTAGTGGCAATAACTGTAATCGGTAAGAAAAAAATTAATTATCATAATTCAGAGAAATTCAAGAAGTTATGGACAGAGCTTGATTCTTCAGTAAAAAAACATGTTGAGGATCCATCCTGGACCGCATTCTTTCGACCGCAAACAGGAACTACTTGGTGGCTTGACCGAGCTTTTAATGGTGGATACCTTGGCAAAAAAGGAGGATATCTTCCATGGCATAATTTTGATGAAGGATATTTTGATCCTTCCCAATATTCAAAAGTTTCCACAAAGGCTTTCCTTGAAATTGCAGGAAAACATAAAGTTTGTAGTCGATGTCGTCATATAATGTGTTCACGGACAGCCTTAGTAAATCATCCTGTTTATGGTGGTAAGGGAGTAAGACCAGAGTTTGAAACAATTGCTCTATGGATTAATTGCTGTCTTGTTGACAGAGAGGCTATCTTTTATCTGAATCGTCTGTGTAATGAAATGGGTATTGACACTATGACTTTTGGAAGTGTAGTTGCAGGTGCAATGGAACTAACTGAAAAAGGATATCTTAAAAAGTTCAAAAATGCTCCAACCTTTGGAAAAGCCGAAGATATGATTAAAATTCTATATTCCATAGCTTATCAATCCGATGATCTTGGGAAAATTCTAGGAACCTATTCGGATAAGGCTATATCAGAGATCAAAGCAAACATTAATGGAAAAGTGGATGAAATAGTTCGATGTGTAACAACGGCATTTGGTGGATTGGGCTATGCGGGAATTGAGCCAAAAGTATTTCCGGGGATGTTTACAGCTTATGGAACTTCAAACAGAGGAAGAGGTGACCACACCTATGCCTGGACTATTCAGGCTGAAGAAGGAGGTTTGAAAGAACCTGGAGAACTTGCAGAATATGTTATCTCTTCCCAAATTGGGAAGGCTCTCATTGATTCCCTTGGACTCTGTGATTTTTTTACTGAAGATATTACTTCTGACCTTTTCCTATCACTTTACCATTCCTTAACTGGAATTGAGTATACAAAAGATTCTTTTTTGAAATGTGGACAGAGAATTTATAACCTGGAACGCCACATAAATAACCTTCAAGGCCGAGATCGAAATTATGATGCTTTTATTCCTCCAAAAATGACTGAACCCTTAAAACATGGTCCGCATAAAGGGAAAAGAGTTGAGCCAGCATTTTATAATTCAATCCTTGATGCTTATTATGAGAAGCAAGGGTGGACAAAAGAGGGGGTCGTGCCAAAGGTATTACTTAAAGAGTTAAAGATAATCGAATGAATAGGAATTAAGAAAAATCTTTAATTTTTAAATCCTTTATAACAGCATTTACCATTGCTCTTAGATTTAATAAATAGGGTTTTTTTGGCTGGATAATTGCTCCTCGGGTGTATTCCTCTTCACTTATTTTTTCAACAACTTTTTCTATGTCCTTATATTTATTCAAATAAGAAACAATTTTATCCTTAAAGAGTTGAGCCTGTCCGAGTGATTCTTTTAAATAGTTTCGAGCTTCCTCTCTTTTTAAAAAGCCTCCGTGAGCAAGACCAATAATTTCAATTTCCTTTTCGAGCAATTTTTTCATGGAATTTATATACTGATTATAACTTGAAAGAAACTGTGCTCTTATTTTTCCATCAGGTTCAAGAACACCTCCTGCTTCACCGAAAAAAATAGCTTTCTGTTTTGGAAGGTAATAGGAAACAGAACATCTTGTATGACCGGGTGTGGCAATAAATTCAATTTCAATATTCTTTCCCAGACTGATTCTTTTACCATCCTCCACAATAAAATCCACTTCTATTCCATCAAAATAAATATCATCCCTTTTAATCCCAGCAATTTTTTCTACTTCTTTATTAAATGAACGGATAAGCTCCAGCGCTTTTTCTTTTTTGAATACCTGAGAAGCAACCAGTGAAGCTCCGATTTTAACCCCCGGAATTTTTCTCTTTAGATACGGAACAGCTCCACAATGGTCATAATGTGAATGAGTTAGAAGAATATAAGTTAAATTGTTAGAATCTCCAAGATGTTCATTTAGAGCTTTTAAATAAATAGGCCCCATAACAGTTGAACCTGCGTCTATCAATGCTGATTTTTCATCCCTAATAAGGTAGGCAGGAAAATAATGATTTCCAATGTAAAAAATATGTTCTGTAATTTTTTGTGGCTCTGAAATCATGAGTATTAAATTATAAATTATTTAAAAGAATATTTATAGACCCTGCTTGTAAGTATTTTTTTATTAATATATAATTAAAGTATGCCTATCTATGAGTTTCAGTGCAAAAAATGTGGTGAAAAATTTGAAATACTTGTTATAGGCAAGGATATGGAGATATCCTGTCCAAAGTGTAAAAGCTCGGATATAACCAAACTCATTTCTAGTTTTGGAATAGGGGGAAGCAGTAACAAGCAAACAGGTTCAAGTAATTTAGCATGCTCATCCTGTTCCACTAAATCCTGTTCAACCTGCAAATAATTTCAAAAAATTTGACATTTTAACATCTCATAGATAAATTAATCCCTATAATGAGTCAAATTTTAATAGGAGTAGATACAGGAGGCACTTTCACAGATTTTGTTATTTACAAAAATGGTAAATTAGAAATAAAAAAAATTCCCTCCACCCCACATGACCCTTCAATTGCCATTTTAAAAGGAATGCAGAATTATCTTAAGGATAATATAAATCTAACAATAATTCATGGTTCAACTGTTGCTACGAACGCACTTCTTGAAAGAAAAGGAGCAAAGGTAGCTTTTATAACAACCAAAGGATTCGAGGATATTGTTTTTATTGGAAGACAGACAAGAAAATTTTTATATAATTTAAAGGGTGAGAAATTAAACCCTTTGGTTTCTTCGAATTACTGTATTGGAATATCAGAAAGAACTCTGTCTTCTGGGAAAATTGAGCTAAAAGTTTCAGTTGAAGAAATAGAGAGAATAATTTCTAAATTGAAAAGAAAAAAAATAGAAGCTGTTGCAGTTGTTTTTATTAATTCATACATCAATCCAGAGAATGAGAAAATAGTTGCAAAGGAATTAAGGAAAAGTGGAATTCTGGTCTCTGTATCTTCGGAAATATTGCCTGAATATAGAGAATATGAAAGGGCTTCGACAACACTTATTAATGCTTATGTAATGCCTGTTGTGGACAGATATCTTAAAAACCTGGAGTCAAAAATTCCAAATGTGAATCTAAAAATAATGCAATCCAATGAGGGCTTCATCTCATCCAATAAAGCTAGAAAGGAAGCTGTGAAAACAATTCTCTCTGGTCCTGCAGGTGGAGTGGTTGGCGCATTTTATCTTTCTAAATTAATAGGGAATTCTAAAATAATAACATTTGATATGGGTGGTACATCCACTGATGTTTCCCTCATAGATAATGAAATAAAAAGAACAACAGAAGCTTATATTGAGGATTTCCCTTTGAAAATACCAGTAATTGATATTCATACAGTTGGTGCTGGAGGAGGTTCAATTGCTTATATGGATAAAGGTGGTGCATTAAGGGTTGGACCTCAGAGTGCAGGCGCTGATCCAGGGCCTGCTTGTTATGGTAAAAGTTTTTTTCCAACAGTTACTGATGCGAATTTAGTTCTTGGAAGACTTGATCCAGAAAATTTCCTTGGTGGAAAAATGAAAATATATCCAGAGAGGAGTATTAAAGCAATTGAAAAAATTGCAAAAAAAATAAATAAATCCATTAAGGAGACCGCATCAGGCATTATACAGATTGCAAACACAAACATGGAGAGAGCTATAAGAGTTATTTCTGTTGAAAGAGGATATGACCCGAGAAATTTTGCGTTATTTTCATTTGGAGGTGCGGGCGGAATGCATAGTGTTGAACTTGCCATGAGACTGAAAATTCCAGTGATTATAATTCCGAAAAGAGCGGGTGTTCTCTCAGCATTGGGAATGTTATTATCTGACTCTGTTAAGGATTATACCAGGTCAATATTAAAAATTATAGGGCAGACTAATGAAAAGGAAATTAACAGGATATTTATAGAGATGATTGAAAAGGGAATTGAAGAGATGAGGGAAGAAGGGTTCTCTCCGGAAAACATAAAAATTTTAAGATTCTTGGACTTGAGATATCTTGGACAGTCCTATGAGATAACAATTCCATATTCTTCAAATTACATTGAGGAATTCCATCGTCGTCATAGAGCTCTTTATTCCTATGCTCATCTCAATAGACCAATTGAAATAGTGAATTTAAGGATTAAATGCATTGGGCAAACAGAGAAAATAGATTTACCGAAATATCAAGTATCTAAGAAAGTAATATGTGATAATTATTTTAAAAAACAAAAAATTTATTACAACGGGAAGGAATACGAAGGAAGGGTCTTTTTAAGAGAAAGTCTTGAGCCAGGAAATATAATAAAGGGTCCTGCCTTAATAGTGGATTTTGAATCAACTGCATTTGTTCCTCCTTCTTATTCTGCAGAAGTTGATTGTTACTTGAATTTAATTATAAAGAGCGAACAATGAAGTTTGACCCTATAGAATTAGAAGTTTTTAAGAATATTTTTATTTCAATAGCAGAAGAGATGGGAACAGTATTGGGAAGGACTGCTTTTTCTCCAAACATAAAAGAAAGGAAAGATTTTTCGTGTGCTCTATTTGATGAAACTGGAGAGACCTTTGCTCAGGGAGAACATATTCCTGTTCATCTTGGTGCAATGAGTCTTTCAGTTCAATCAGCTCTCAGGAAAATCGAGATAGAACCAGAGGATACAATAATCCTGAATAATCCTTATGAAGGAGGAACACATCTTCCAGATATTACGTGTATTTCACCTTTATTCATAAATAATAAACCGTTATTCTATGTAGCCAATAGAGCCCATCATTCAGATGTAGGAGGAATGACACCTGGTTCAATGCCTCTTGCAACGAGTATTTTCCAGGAGGGAATTATTATTCCACCGTTAAAAATAGTCTCTAAGGGAAAGATGAATGAGGAAGTTCTTCGTCTCATTCTTTCAAATGTGAGAACTCCTGAAGAGAGAGAAGGCGATTTGAGAGCACAGCTTGCAGCCAATGAGGTGGGCAAAGAGAGATTAAAGGAAATTATAAAAAAATATGGTTTAGAAAAAATTTTGAAATATACAGAATATTTGAAATATTACACAGAAAGAATTTTAAGAAATGTTATTTCTACAATTCCAGATGGAGAATATACCTTCCATGATTATCTGGATGATGATGGAGTATCTGATCAGCCTATAAAAATTGCAGTGAAATTAAAGGTTAAAGGAGAGGAAATTTTAATAGATTTCAGTGGTTCTTCTCCTCAGGTTGAAGGAAGCGTAAATGCCAATTTTGCAGTTACTTTTTCTGCTGTTCTTTATGTATTTAGAGCTCTAATTGAAGAGGATATCCCATTTAATTCAGGCCTTATGAAACCCTTAAAGGTAATAGCTCCTGAAGGAACAGTTGTGAATGCAAATTTTCCATCTGCAGTGGCTGGAGGAAATGTGGAAACATCTCAGAGAATAGTGGATGTCCTACTTGGTGCTCTTTCAAAGGCAATACCTGATAGAATTCCAGCTGCAAGTCAAGGAACAATGAACAATATAGCCTTTGGAGGATACAGTCCTGATAAAAAAATGAGCTTTGCATACTATGAAACAATAGGAGGAGGCATGGGCGCCAGTAAAGAATTACCTGGAAGGAGTGGTGTTCACACGCACATGACCAACTCCCTAAATACACCAGTTGAAGCTTTAGAGGCCTATTTACCAATAAAAATAAATAAGTACTGTCTTAGAAAAGGATCAGGCGGAAAAGGTAAAAAACAAGGAGGTGATGGAATAATTCGTGAGTATGAGTTTCTTACTCCAATCGAGGTAACAATAATTTCTGAAAGAAGAAAATTTTCTCCGTATGGATTGCTTGGAGGAGAAGCAGGTAAAAGGGGAAGAAATATTTTAATCTCGAAAAATAAAAAAATTTATTTAAACTCAAAAGTAAATTTAAAAGTAAATCCAAGGGATAGATTAATTATAGAAACTCCTGGTGGAGGGGGATATGGCTCAAAAGAATAAAAAATTTTCATTTGGACCAGGTTTTTTAATAACAGCAGCCTTTATAGGGCCTGGAACTGTAACTACATGTTCACTTGCTGGTGCAAAGTTTGGTTATGCATTAATTTATGCAATGGTTTTTGCCACATTAACCACAATAATTCTTCAGGAAATGAGTGGGAGATTGGGTTTGGCGAGCGGTTTTGATCTGGCGCAAGCTCTAAGGGAGTTTCCAGAAAATAAAATTCTGAAAATTATTTACATTCTATTAACTTTTAGTGCAATAACTTTCGGTTGTGCGGTTTATGAAGCAGGTAATATAATAGGAGGTTCTCTCGGACTTGAAATGGTCACTCCAATTTCAAAGAATTATTGGGTTATACTAATTTCTTTTTTGGCTGGAGTTCTTCTGAGTACAGGTAAATATAACTGGATAGAGAAATTTTTGATAACTCTAGTGGCTATTATGGGATTTTCCTTTTTGACCACAGCAATTATAGTGCGTCCTGATTTTAAGGATATACTAAAAAGCTTTGTTCCAACTTTTCCTCTAAACTCTTTTTATTATATATTAGCCTTAATTGGAACAACTGTTGTCCCTTATAATCTTTTTCTCCATTCAGCAGTTGTTAAAGAAAAATGGAAATCAATTAAAGATTTAACGAATCTGAGGAAAGACTTATTTCTTTCAATCTCTCTCGGGGGAATAATATCAATATCAATTATAATAACCTCTGCAGTTGCATTTTATGCAAAGGGAATTCCTCTTGAAAAAGGAGCACAATTGGCTGAACAGCTTGAACCCCTATTCGGGCCGATTGCAAAAATACTTTTTGGGATAGGATTTTTTGCAGCAGGGATGAGCTCAGCTCTGACTGCTCCCTATGCTGCGGCATTTGCCTCAGCAGGTGTTTTTAATTGGAAAAGAGGAAAAAAAGATTTTAGATTCAATCTCGTATGGGCTGGAGTTATCCTAATTGGTCTTTTTATTTCGCTTTTAAATCTAAATCCTTTAGCAGTAATTGTTTTTGCTCAAGCAGCAAATGGTCTTATTTTACCTGTTGCTTCTATTTTTCTCCTTTTGATTTTAAATGACATAAATAAACTTCGTAATTATGCTAATAATTTATTCCAGAATATTCTTGGAATTATTACTGTAGCAATAGTTTCAGCTATTGGGATATGGCATATAATTAGAATCTTTTTACATTAAAAAACAAGGGGTGGATAATATAGATAGGAGGAAATTTTTAAAATCTACTGCAATTGGAGGAATAATCTGTTTGGATTTTGGAGAAGAAATTTTAAAAAGAATAAACAAACAGTAAAGAAATAATCCTAGCTTGACAAAGAATTAATATTATATGATAATCTCAGAAGGTTTAAAGATAAAAGGAGGTAATTATGAATTTCGGCAAAGGAAAAACAATTGCAATTATGTTTTTTTGTATAGCTCTTTTAATTTCCCCTCAATTGAGCAAAGCAGAAAAAACGAAAATAAGAGTTATTGTGGAAAAAGCGAATATCAGATTAAAACCTGATTTAGGGAGCCCGATTATAAGTTCTGTTCCCTTAGGTGCGGTTTTAGAAGCTGAAAAACGGATAGGTGAGTGGTTTAAAGTAAATTTACCACCTGACGAAAAAGGATTTGTTGTGACAGGTTATGTTCATTTGAGCATGGTTGAAATTATAGAGGAAAAACCTGTTCCTCCTCCACCAACTCCCAAAAAACCTCAACCTCCTCGTCCACCTCAACCACCTGTTCCAACATATCACGAGTCTTCTGGAATTGGCTTTGGATTAAGAATATTTGGAGGGTTAGGTTATCTTTCTCCATCAGATGTGAACAAAGGAGTTGAAGGAGTGAATGATTTATGGAGTGATTATCTTACTCTCTTAGGTTACACAGTAAAAGGAGATACAAAACCATTACATCTTGGGTTTGATTTTGGAGGAGATATTATAATTTATTTCACTCCGCAAATTGGAATCGGGTTTGGAGTTGGATATATACAGGCTAATAGAACTGATGAAATTTCGTTTAAAAATTTAGAAGAAGGTAGCATGACAAATAAACCGAAAATAACTGCTATTCCGATAAAAGCTGGAATTTATTACTTGATTCCTTTGAACAGTTCAATGAACTTTGTTATAAATGCAGGAGCAGGATTGTACATGGCAAAAGCTTATTATAATTGGCGTCTTGAAAGCGATGGTTACTGGTGGGAGATTGATGCTGAAGCAAAGGCAACTGGTTTTGGTTTTCATGGAGGCCTTGGATTCGAATTTGCGTTTTCTCCTAATATTGCATTTTTTATAGAAGGCCAAGGAAGATATGCAAGTATTAGTGGCTTTGAAGGAACCTTTGAAGATACAGATAGTTACGGATATTCTGAGAAGGAGGAAGGTAAGCTTTATATTTATAAAACAGATACTCCCTTTGGAAAATATTATAATTTAATCATTTCAAAAGATAAGCCTTCTGGAACTAATATCAGTGAGGCAAGAGAAGCAAAAGTGGATTTCAGTGGATTTAATTTCATTGCTGGATTAAGAATTAGATTTTAAAAAATAATAATTTTGATATCTGGGGTCTTTTTTAACTTTTTATTTTCCTAAGTATAAATCATTCTAAGTATAAATTATCAAAAAAATAATTCCTAAAGTTTTGTATTTTTTATCTTAATATGTAAAAACAAAAGCTATATGGTTGCAAAAATAAGGTAAATTTGATATACATAAACTGCTTTATAATTTTTATGTGAGGTGGAATAAGTGGAATTTAAAAATTTATTATTTAAACAGGAAGAGGGGATAGGGTTTGTAACAATAAATCGGCCTGATAAATTGAATGCTTTAAATATTGAAACTATCAAAGAACTTGAAGAATTATTTACTCATCTCAAGGAAAATCAAGAAATAAAGGTAGTCATAATCACTGGAGCAGGGGAAAAAGCTTTTGTTGCAGGAGCTGACATTGAGGAGCTTTCAAAATTGAACATGGTAGAAGGAAAGGAATACTCCCTTAGAGGACAGAGAGTATTTAGCCTGATAGAGAATCTTGGAAAACCAGTCATAGCAGGAGTGAATGGATACGCTCTGGGGGGTGGAACAGAGCTTACTCTTGCATGTCATATAAGGATTGCATCAGAAAAAGCAATGTTTGGACAACCTGAAGTAAAACTCGGTTTAATACCTGGATATGGAGGCACACAGCGACTTGCAAGACTTGTAGGAAAAGGGAAAGCTCTTGAACTGATCCTTACTGGAGACATGATAACAGCTCAGCAAGCACTAGAAATTGGACTTGTCAATAAAGTCGTTCCTCCAGAAGAATTGTTATCCGCATGCAAAGATATTGCAAAGAAAATAATAAATAATAGTCCAATTGCAGTTAAGTATGCACTTGAGGCAGTTAATAATGGACTGGATAAAAGTTTAGAAGAGGGCTTGGATATTGAGGCAGAGCTTTTTGGTATGGTATGCGGAACAGAGGATAGCAAAGAAGGAACAAAAGCTTTTTTAGAGAAAAGAAAGCCGGTTTTTAAAGGGAAATAAATCTCAAAATAAATAAAAATTTTAATATGAAATCTGGGTCGGATTGATATAAAATTAAAATTTAAGGAGAAAAAATGAAAAAAATATATGAAGGAAAATTAAATGCAAAAGGATTAAAAATTGGAATAATTGTAAGCAGATTCAACCAATTCATTACAGACAAATTACTTGAAGGTGCTCTTGATGCACTCAATAAACTTGGTGCAGAAGAGGAGAATATTTCTATTTTTAAAGTTCCTGGCTCTTTTGAAATACCCGTTGTTCTAAAACATCTTGTTGAATCAAATAAATTTGATGGAGTAATTTGTCTTGGAACATTAATAAGGGGAGATACTCCCCACTTTGATTTTCTGAGTGCTGAGGTTACAAAAGGTCTGGCGCAGATTTCCATTGAAAGCGGTGTTCCTGTAGCATATGGAATTTTAACAGTTGACACAATAGAACAGGGGATAGAAAGAGCAGGAACAAAAAGTGGAAACAAGGGATGGGATGCAGCTTTATCTGTTGTTGAAATGATTAATCTTCTAAAAGAGACAGGTTTCAAGCATTAATAGCCCTCTCGAATATCGAAAAGATTTAAAAATGGGTGAAAGAAGAAAAGCAAGAGAAAGTGCATTACAGATTCTTTTCCAGCTTGAATTCTCTCCAGACAATTATGAGGAGGTCATAGAAGAATACTGGAAAGAAAGAAAAGCAAATGCTAGAACTAGGGAATATGCAAATTGGTTGGTTCGTGGAGTTATCTCTTCAAAGGAAAAAATAGATAATATAATTGAAGAATGTTCAGAAAACTGGAGATTGTCGAGGATGGCTACTGTTGACAGGAATATTTTAAGAATAGCTACTTTTGAGTTGCTTTCTGAACAGGATATACCTCATCCTGTAATAATAAATGAGGCTATAGAAATAGCCAAAAAATATGGTACAGAAGAGTCAGGTCAATTTGTAAATGGAATATTAGATACAATAAGAAAAAAAATAAGAAAGGGGAAGAAAAATGAGGAATCAGAAGACTGATCAGGAAATAGCTCGTGAGGAAAAACTCAAAAAATTAATGGAACTTGGAATTAATCCCTATCCAAAAAAATTTGACAAGACTCATTCTGTGAGCGAGATTGTAAAAGAGTTCTCTAACTTATCCCATGAAGAACTTGAAAAGAAAGAAATTAAAGTTTCTGTCCCTGGAAGAATAATTTCAATAAGGAGAATGGGAAGAGCAACTTTTTTTCATATTTATGATGGGCTATCAAAAATTCAGGGTTATATAAAAGAAGATATAGTTGGAAAAGAGAATTATAAGATATTTGATCTCTTTGACATAGGTGATTTTATAGGAATTAAAGGAAGACTATTCAGAACAAAAACAAATGAATTAACAGTTCTTGTAGAGAATTTTACTTTTCTGGTAAAGTCCTTTCATCCTTTACCAGAGAAATGGCATGGATTGCAAGATGTGGAAATAAGATATAGACAGCGTTATCTGGATTTGATAGTCAATCCAGAGGTCAGAAAAATTTTTGATTTAAGAAGCAAATTAATAAAAGAAATCAGAAAATTTTTGGATGGAATGGGATATGTTGAGGTTGAAACTCCTATGATGCAACCAATTCCTGGTGGTGCTTTAGCTCGTCCCTTTGAAACATATCACAATGCACTTGGTATAAATCTATATCTGAGAATTGCTCCAGAACTTTATCTTAAGAGATTGGTCGTTGGCGGTTATGAAAAGGTATATGAAATTAACAGAAATTTCAGGAATGAAGGTATTTCTTCTCAGCACAATCCTGAATTTACAATGCTTGAGTTTTATCAGGCATACAGTGACTATAATGATTTAATGAACTTGACAGAAGAAATGCTTTCCTATCTTGCAAAGACTCTTCTTAATACATTGGAGGTTAAGTTTAAAGAACATACTATTTCCTTTAAACCTCCTTTTAAAAGGATTAAATTTAAAGATGCAATTGTCTATCACAGCGGTTTAACACCATCAAAATTTGATAATAGAGAAGAGGTTATTAAAATCGCAAAGAATTTTGAGACAGGTAAGGAGGTAATTTCTTATGGAAAGGCACTTGATATAATTTTTGATAAGCTCGTTAAACCCAAATTGATTCAGCCCACTTTTGTAATAAATCATCCAAAAGAAATATCTCCTCTTTCAAAAGCGTGTCCTGATAATCCAGAAGAGGTAGAAAGATTTGAATTAATAATTGGAGGAATGGAAATTGCTAATGCTTTCAGTGAGTTGAATGACCCAAAAGAACAAAGAGAGAGATTTGAGATGCAACTCGCTGAGAGAGAGGCTGGAGTTGAGGAAGCTCATTTGATAGATGAAGATTTCCTTACTGCACTTGAATATGGAATGCCTCCGACTGCAGGAGAGGGAATAGGAATTGACCGTCTGGTAATGATTTTTGCAAACAAGCCATCCATTCGTGAAGTTATTCTGTTTCCTCTTTTAAGACCTAAAACCGATTGATTTTTAAATGAAATTTGAATTCTTTATTGCAAAGAGATACTTAACAGCAAAACGCAAACAGGCTTTTATTTCTGTTATAACCTTTATCTCCATTCTCGGAATAACAATCGGTGTAATGGCATTAATAATTGCTATCGCGCTCATTACAGGTTTCCAGGAAGACATACAGGATAAAATTCTGAGAACAACCTCCCACATTATGGTTAGCAGTTTAACAGGAGAGGGGATAAAGAACTATTCAGAGCTCGCAAATAAAATAAAAGAAATAAAGGGTGTTGAGTCGGTCACACCTGTTGCTTATCAGACTGTTTTAATTAAAAGTCCGTACAAAACAATTGGTGCAGTCCTAAAAGGTATTAATTTTAGAGAAGAAGTAAAGTATTCCTCCTGGCTTAAGAATCTTGAAGAAGGGAAAATTATTGAGCAAGAAAGAGAAAAGCCTGGTATACTTCTTGGAAGTGAGATGGCTTTTAATCTTGGAGTAAATGTAGGGGATACTGTCACTGTTTTAACAACTACTCCTCGTCTTTCTCCAATCGGAATTCTTCCAAAAATGAGAAGAATGGTTGTGGTCGGAATTTTTAAGACAGGGCTCTATGAATTTGATTCTTCCACTGCACTCATTTCTCTCTCTACTGCTCAAAAACTTTTCAATCTTGATAATAGAATACATTATTTACAAATTAAGATTGAAAAGATATTTGATGCGGATAAGATCGCAAAAGAGATAAAAAAAATCATACTGGTTCCCCTTTACATCACAACCTGGATGGAACTTAATAAGACTCTTTTTTCTGCTCTTAAACTCGAGAAGAATGTATTATTCTTAACAATTACCCTGATTGTTCTTGTTGCAGCTCTGAATATCATTGCAACCTTGATTCTTATGGTAATGGAGAAAACAAAGGATATTGGAATCCTAGTATCCCTGGGAGCAACATCGAAAAATATAAAAAGAATTTTCTTTTTACAGGGTGCAATGATAGGTGTGTTTGGAACCTTTTTTGGAAGTCTTCTTGGATTGCTTACATGCTGGATAGCAAACACTTTCAAATTAATAAAAGTTCCAATTGATATTTATCAATTATCCTATATTCCTTTTAAAATAAAGACCCTTGATTTTCTGATTATCGTGGGAGTGGCACTTTTGATAAGTTTTCTCTCAACACTTTTTCCTTCCCATAGAGCTTCAAAGGTTGATCCTGTTATAGCCTTAAAATATGAATAAAATAATTGAAACAAAAGATTTAACGAAATTTTATCCAACACCTGATGGCTATCTAAAGGTTTTTGAGAACTTGAATTTTACTGTTCAAAAGGGAGATTTTGTTGGAATTATGGGGGTTTCAGGAGCTGGAAAAACAACTCTCCTGAATTTACTTGGAGCCCTTGATCGTCCGACAAGGGGAAAAGTTTTTTTGGAAGGAGAGGATATATTTTCAAAAAGTGAAGCTGGTTTAGCAGAGATTCGAAACAAAAAAATAGGTTTTGTTTTTCAATTTTATCACCTTCTTCCAGAATTTACAGCACTTGAAAATGTTATTATTCCCCTTCTAATTCGTAAAAATGACTTTAATGAAGCAAAAGAGAAAGCTTTGAGATTATTAAAAGAAGTGGGACTTGAAGCTAAAATAAATATAAAGCCGAATAAATTATCAGCAGGAGAGCAACAAAGGGTTGCAATTGCACGTTCTCTTGTTACTGAACCCGTATTACTTCTTGCTGATGAACCAACAGGGAATCTTGACTGGAAAACAGGAGAGGGTATAATAAAATTGATAAAGAACCTGCATAAAGAAAAGGGTTTAACATCTATTATTGTAACTCATAATGAGAGAATAGCTGAACACTGTGACAGAGTTTTTCTGTTGGAAAAGGGAAAGCTAATAGAAAAAATATAAGAAAAGAAGGTGATAAAAATGAGAGGTCCATATCATGTGGAGATTGAGATTACTTTGAGATGTCCTCTGCATTGTGTTCACTGCAGTTTGAGGGCAGGAGAAGAAAAGACTGATTTGCCCAATGAAAATTATATTGAACTTGTAGAGGATTGTGCCAAACTTGGTGTCAGGATTTTTGATGTAATTGGAGGGGAGCCTTTAGCAAGGCAGGATATTTACGAATTATTGAAATTTGCTGCAGATAGAATACCGAAAGTAATTATAAACACATCCGGATATTTCATTAATAAAAAGATTATAAACAATCTGAAGAAAGCACGGATTAAGGAGATTTTTGTCAGCCTTGATGGGCCTGATCCTGAAAAGCATGAAATAATAAGAGGAGATGGAAGGAATTTATTTCAGAAAACCTGTGAAGGAATAAAACTCCTTATAGAGGAAGGTTTTAAAGTTACTGTGGCTTTTGTTTTAAATAGAATCAATTACAGAGATATTCCTAAAATGGTGGAACTGTGTTCAACTCTTGGTGTTAAAAATCTTTTTATTCTTGGCTTTATTCCTGCTGGAAGGGGTGCAGAACAACAGAAAGAGCTTTTAGTTCCAAAAGACATGTTAATGGAAACATTAATTGATTTAAAAAGATATGAGAATAATGGAAAAGTCAGAATTATGGTTGATTGCTCGATGGATTGTGCATTTTATGAATTGAAAAAGAATAGCTGTCCAGCTGGTGCTGATTTTATAACTGTTACAGTAAACGGAGATGTATTTCCGTGTGGATTTTTAAGAGAAAACCAGGAATTTAAATTAGGGAATATTAAGGAAAGAAGATTTTTAGACATTTGGAGAGATTTTGTAACCAATGGGTATGAGAAATTTAAAAAAAATTTAGAAATCTATTATTCCAGCATGAATGATTCGGAATCTAAGGACATCTGTTTAGCAAGAAAAATTTATAGTGATTTTAATCTTGTTCAGAATGAAAATTCAAAGCCTGCATAAAAAGTTCTTGGTTTAGAAGGTCCATAAACATAACCCGAGTCTCTGTTCACTCCTTTATCCAAGTCCTTCTGATAAGAGTTGAGTATATTGTATGCTCCGATAAAAAACCGTACAGCTGTATTTTCTGAGAAATTAACAATTCTATCGATTTTAATATTTAATACATAAAATGGAGATGTTATTTCAAGGGTATCTTTTTCAATATATCCAGCAAAATGAGGAACTTTCATTTTCCCTGTGTATTCCATGGAAATATTCATATTAATTAATCTCTCATTTTTGTAATTCATGGTAACATAACCATAACTATTGGGTGTTCTAAAAAATTCCCTGCAATTAAAATTCGGTTCAGGCTCGTCAAGTTCACTCCTCTGAATGGTCCATCCCGAAGAGAAATTGATTTTTGGTCCTAAAATTAAACCAAAATCAAAGGATAATCCATAAACCTTTGAGCCAGAGCCATTTATTCTTTCCATAATTCGTGCATTTTCAATTCGTTTTATTTCACGGAGAATAAATGTGTCTGAAAGCCTGCTATAAAATCCTTCCACACTGAATTGAATTAAATTTTTTCCAATTTGTTTTCCATAATCAAAACCACCACTAATACTAAAGGAGCTTTCTTCCTTTAAATCAGGGGAATTAACAACCATCATTCCCTCACCACCAACCTGGGTTATATGTAAATCTTCATCAAAAACCTGAGGTGCTCTGAATCCAGTAGAAAATGAAGTTCTAAAGTTTAGAGTTTCAGTTAGATTTAACAGTATACTGAATCTCGGGGTTACTATTAGCTTCTTTATCGCTGAATGTTTATTTAACCTTATTCCTGTCAAAATTGATATGATTCGACTTAATTTAAAATCATCCTGCAAAAAGAAACCGCTTTCATGATATGTGGCTTTGATTATCCTATTATATCCAACTGCCTCATCTTTTATTCTGTCTCTTTTATATTGAAATCCGAGAGATAGAACATGACTGCCTGTCTGATAGTTTAACTGCCCATTGAAAAATAACAAAGGATTTCTCGTAAGTCCATAAGCATTTGGGTCTTGATGGCTTCCATAATATGTATTTCTTTTAGCATCAACAATGGAAAAGGAAATATTATAATACAGTTTTTCAGATAAATAATGATTCCACTCTGAACTAAAGCCTATTTGATCTGTTTTCGCCCATTCGGCCGTATTTGCTTCATGGGGAGGTTTATCAAAAAGGTCTCCTCCTCTTCTTTCCTCAAATATTCTGAAAAAACTGAGTTTAATTTTCCCGTTAATTGAGGGAAAATAATTGTAAAAATTAAGCCCAAAAGAAGTATTAGAAATTGAACCTAATTCAGAGAATCCATCTCCATTTAAATCCACTGGCTCTCTCTTTTGATAGCTTGCAAATAGATATGCTTTTGTATTTAAATCCTTTGAAATAAGGCTGGAACGAAAGCCAAGATTTGTATAAGGCTGACCTGAAATATATTCCTGATTAAGTTTCAGGAAAGTCTTATTTTCCTCTGGTTCTTTAGTTATAACATTTATGACACCAGCGACAGCATTTCCTCCATAAAGAGCTGAACCTCCTCCCTTTACAATCTCCACCCTTTCAATCATCTCGGCTGGAATTTGCTCAAGCCCATATACTCCTGTCATAGCGCTTAAAACAGGAGAGCTATCAATAAGAATCTGAGTATATTTCCCTTCCATTCCATTTATTCGAACCTGAGTGAAATTACAGTTCTGACAGTCATTTTCAACCCTTACACCTGTGGTCTGATAAAGTGTCTCAGCCAGGTTCACAGCAGCCTTATTTACAATTTCTTCTGCATTTATCACGTCAGTTTTAACCGGAACCTCATCGAATAATTTTGGGGTTCTTGTAGCAGTAACAACTATTTCCTCTTTTAATTTTTTTATAAGGATTATTCTAAAATTGAGCTCATTCTGTTTTAGTATGAAAAAATCAGAAGAATAATTTATAAAGCCCTCTGCATAGACTTCTATGTGATATCTTCCCTCAGGGATTCCATTTATTTCAAAATTGCCTGAATCATCTGATTCCACTGATTTACCAAGTTCTGGAATTAAAACCACTGCTTTTTTTACTGGTTTTTCTTCCCAATCTATAATCTTTCCTTTTATTGTAAATAGCCTCATTTGTTTCTGGTTAGTCTCTTCGGCAAAAATGGAAGAATAAGATAGAACTATTAGGATTATTAGATTTATTATTAATAATTTTTTTAATCTCATTTTCCCCTCCTCGTTTTAAATTTTAAATTTCAAGTGGGATCGGAAATTGAAAGATTAATTGGAAGGTATATTAATTGGAGGGGATCGGGAAGAAGGGTTGACAATATATTCCTGATTGTAATTGAAAAAATCAAATATCTTTAATACCTTAATAAAAACTAAAGAAGGGAGGGATAAAAAGTTAAATTTTCCTGTGGTAATTGAAGAATTGTGGAAATTACAGGCTGGACAGAATTCTTTACTCGAAAGAGTTGTTTCTGTATGAAGAAAATCAATGAAAAGCGTAACTATGGAGAAAAGGAATAAAATAACAAGAAGACAAAGAATATTACTTTTTTTCAGTCTTATTTTTGTTTCAGGTTTCAATAAGATTTTCATTCTTTGAGTTAAATTTTAAAATAACTGATTTTTAAGGTCAAGTTATAAACACATATAAAAAACTTGACAAACTTGAATTTAGAGATTATATTATTAATTGGTAATGAAAATCATTTTCAATTGAGGAGAAATATGAGTGGACCTCATTGGTGGAGACATAGATTTAGAGGTTGTGGTTACAGACTCACTTTTCCTCGCCAAGCTATTTTAGAGCTTTTGAGTAAAACATCAAAACACTTAAGTGCGAAGGAAATTTATTCTGCAGTTCATAAAATTTATCCTGCAATTGGTCTCACCACAATATATCGCACACTTGATCTCCTTGTTCAAATGGGACTATTAAAAAAATTCGATTTTGGAGACGGTCAGAGTAGATATGAACTTGCTTCCGGGATTAAGAAGAATCATCATCATCACTTAGTATGCGTTAAATGTGGAAAAATAATTGATTACGATGATTTTGTAAAAGAGGAAATAGAATTAGTAAAAAAAGTGGAGGAAGCTCTTTCCAAAAAATATAATTTTGAAATCAAAGATCATAAAATTCAATTTTATGGAATTTGCAGTAAATGCAAATAATTTTTTTTCAAATTTATTGAAAATGATTATCATTATCAAGGAGGTGAGAAAATGCCAAGAGGATTTGGAAGAGGTTGGGGCGCCATGAGATGGTTTGGCTATCCCTTTTGGGGTTGGGGTAGAGGAAATCCTTTTCCCTTTTGTAGATGGTTTCCGTGGTTACCGAGATGGTGGTGGGCTTCACCTTATACAGGTTATTATTTAAGAACAATTCCTTATTTTGGCTATCCATTCGGGATGGGCTGGCCACAATGGCCCGGATATGGTTATCAAAGTGAAACTCAACCCCAAACCGGGAAGTCAAGTTAATTTAAAATTTTATTGAAAGGAGGTGAAAAAATGCCTTTTGGAATGGGACCAGCAGGATGGTTTATGTTGCCATATTTTGTTCAATGGATGAGATATTGGGGATATGGCTATCCTTGGTATAGTTTTCCCTACTGGTTCCCATATTCTCCATTAAATGAGGAAGAGGAAAAAGCAATGCTTGAACAGCAAAAGAAAATTCTGGAGGATGAATTAACTCAGATTAATAAGAGATTAACTGAGCTTAAAAAAACTAAATAAAAAAGGAGGTGATTATAATGAGGCATAGACATAGATGGTGGTTCCGTTTAACCGGTTTGCCAGGATGGATGAGGTTTGGTTTTCTCCTGGATGGCTGGGTAGAGGTTCTATGGGATTGGGTCCAGCTATTCAATATTTATTAACAAGAAGGTGGCCCACTCCACAAATGGGTTATTTCTGGCAGAGTGGACAAATTCCATTTTCTCCAGCTCCTGGTTTTCCAAAAGCAGGCTTCCCCACTCCATATGACCCATGGGGTGCAATGAGTCTTAGGAAAGAGGAGGAATTGGAATTTCTGAAAACTCAAGCTCAAGAACTCGAGAACGAATTAGAAGCAATTGAAAAGAGGATTCAGGAATTAGAAGGGAAAAAATGAAAATTGCAATAACTTCATCCGGTCCTGATCTGGAGAGTCCGGTTGACCCAAGATTTGGGAGATGCGCTTATTTTATTTTTGTAGACCCAGAAACTTTGGAATTTGAAGCGATTGAAAATCCCAATGTTGGTGCTCCGGGTGGCGCAGGTATTCAATCAGCACAGCTTGTTGCTAATAAAGGAGTTAAAGCAGTCCTTACAGGAAGTTGTGGTCCCAATGCTTTTCAAACCCTTCAAGCAGCTGGGATAGAAGTGATAATTGGTGTTGCTGGAACAGTTAAAGATGCAATCCAACAATATAAATCAGGAACATTAAGACCTACAGCTCAGCCAAATGTTCCGCCCCATTTTGGAATGGGATATGGACCTGGTCAGCAAATGGGTCCTGGATGGGGAAGAGGAATGGGAAGAGGAAGAATGGGGTTTGGACCTGTAAGTCAGCACCCTTTTCCACCTTCTCCACCTTCTTCTCCTGAGGAAGAAATAGAAACTTTGAAGCAACATGCAGAATTTTTGAGACAGCAAATTGAAAAAATTAACAGAAGAATAAAAGAATTAGAAAAGGAGAAAAAGTAATAAAATATCAGGAGGCTTAAAAATGAAAGTGGCTGTATCTGTAGATAATGGTGATGTGTCGGCTCATTTTGGAAGATGTAAGGCTTATGCAATATATGAGATTGAGAAAGGAAAGATTATTAATAAGGAAATCATCCATAATCCAGGACATCAGCCAGGATTTCTTCCTCAATTTTTAGCAGAGTATGGTGTGAATTGTGTTATTACAGGAGGAATGGGTCCAAGAGCACAAAATTTATTTAAGATAAAAGGTATAGAGACAGTCATTGGAGTTAGTGGTAAAGCAGACGATATAATCCAGAAGTTTATTAATAATGAACTTGAAATTGGAGAAAGTAAGTGTACTCATCTCAGTGAAATGCATCAATGTCAACATGAACACTTTTATTCTCAAAAAATCTGTGTAACCTCGAAAGGCAATAATTTAGATTCTGAGGTGGACCCTCGATTTGGAAGAGCAAAATATCTTCTTATTATTGATTTAAACACAATGAGCTATAAAGCAATTGAGAATCCTTATAAAGAAGAGCCTCAAGGAGCAGGAATAAAAACTGCTCAATTTATAATAAATCAGAAAATTGATGTTTTGTTAACAGGCAATATAGGTCCAAATGCATTTGAAATTTTGAATACTGCAGGAATAAAAACAGTAACTAGAGCAAGTGGTATAATTAAAGAGATAATTACTGAATATAAAAAAAGACTTAAAATGTAGATTTCTTAATTTTGGAGGTAAAAGATGGAACAGCAGACATTAAGTGAGCTTGATAAAAGAGTTAGTCAGAATTTGGCGAAAATTAAAAATAGAATTTTAATTTTTAGTGGAAAAGGAGGAGTTGGAAAAAGCACTGTGGCAGCTAATCTTGCTCTTGCATTGAGTGAAAAAGGAATGCAGGTTGGTCTTCTTGATGTGGATATTCATGGACCAAATTTAGCAAAAATGCTCGGTGTAGAAAATGAGAGAATGGGTATTTCAGAAAATTATCTTCTTCCAGTTAGAGTTACAGAGAATTTAAAACTTGTTTCAATGGCTTTTTTATTGGAAAGTCCTGATTTGCCGGTGATATGGCGAGGACCAATGAAAATGAAAGCAATACAGCAATTTCTTGGAGATGTAAAATGGGGTGAACTTGACTGGTTAGTAGTGGATTCTCCTCCTGGGACTGGAGACGAGCCTCTCTCAATAGCTCAGTTAATTCCTGCTACTGCGGCTATAATTGTTACCACGCCTCAGGAGGTGTCCCTTCTTGATTCAAAAAAAGCAGTTCTATTTGCCAGGAAATTAAATTTAAAAATACTAGGTATCATAGAAAATATGAGTGAATTTATATGCCCTTATTGCGGAAAGCGAATAGATTTATTCAAAAAAGGTGGCGGTGAGAGAGCAGCAAAGGAATTAGGAGTTCCGTTCTTAGGAAGAATTCCGATTGATCCTCGAATTGTAGAATCCGGAGATAGTGGAGAACCTTTTATCCTGAATCAACCTGATTCTGAGGCAACAAAAGCCTTTAATAATATAGTGGAAAGAATAATCAATCAGTTAAAGAAAGACTGAAAATTAACAATAATAAAGGAGTTTTATAATGCCGAGAGGAAATGGCACTGGCCCAATGGACAAAGGACCTGGTGGCGGATGGGGTCGAGGAAGAGGCGGTCAAGGATTTGGCAGAGGAAGAGGAGGAGGTTTAGGACCAGGAGGCTATTGTGTATGTCCTTCCTGTGGCACAAGAATTTCTCATCAGAGAGGAGTTCCCTGTAATCAGGTTTCCTGTCCAAAGTGTGGAACGAGAATGATAAGGGAATAAAATTAAAAATACAAATTAATTTTTATTTTTTAGTTTTTGGGAGGGAAGGGAGATGCCCATTTATGAGTACAAATGTAAAAATTGTGGGAAAATAATAGAAATTTTTCAGAAGACTATTGAAGAAAAACCAAATTGTCCAAATTGTGGCTCAAGGGAATTAGAGAAGTTACTATCCATTCCTGGTGCAGTAATGATGGGCGAATCCACTCAAAGTGGGACAACTTGCTGTGGAGGAACAGAAAGGTGTGATATACCACCTTGTTCATTGGATGGAATTTGCAGAAGGGATTAATGAATGTCCAGAATAAACAGAAATTGCAGGGGATGCGGGCTGTGTATTCAATATTGTCCTACTGGTGCCGTTTCTCTTATCAATAGAAAAGCTTTCATAGATGTTTCAAGATGTATCAAATGTGGAACATGTTCTTCTGTATGTCCCTTAGGAGCAATCGAATTTGTATCTTATTCAGAAATAGATGATTTAAAAGAAAAAATTCAAAATTTAAAACATAAAATAAACAGGCTAAATAAAAAAATTAATGAGTTGGCATGGAGGAAATGAAAGATAATCTCAAGTTTTTTCTAATAAATTTTATAATTTTAATTTCTTTTTTAGGAGTAATAGGGATGAAGAAAAATAAAAATCCAGAGATTATTATTGTTTATGATAATAATCCTTTCAATGAAGAATTGAAAACTGAATGGGGTTTTTCCTGTTTGATACGTGGTTTTGAAAAAACAATATTATTTGATACCGGGGGAAGTAATGAAACTCTCCTTTCTAATATGAAAAAATTAGAAATTGAGCCAGCTGAAATTGACATAATTTTCCTTTCACATGCTCATGGCGATCACACGGGTGTTTTTAATATAAAAAATAAAGTAGAAGTATGGGTTCCTGAGACTTTCTCTGCAAAATTTAAAAATAAAATTAAAGAGAAAGGAGCAGTTCTTCGGGAGGTTAAAGGTCCGCAGGAGATTATTGAAAATGTTTATACCACGGGAGTTCTCGGGACTTGGATAAAAGAACAATCCCTTATTTTAAAGACAGGAAAAGGATTGATTGTTATAACAGGTTGTGCTCATCCAGGAATTATATTAATCGTGTCAAAAGCCAAAGAAATAGTTAAGGGAAATGTATATCTGGTTTTGGGAGGTTTTCATATGGCGGGTTTCTCAAAACGAGAAATAGAAAAGGTTATATATGACTTTAAAGATTTTGGGGTTCAAAAAGCAGCTCCATGCCATTGTTCTGGCAGAGAAACAATAATCCTTTTCGAAAAAGAATACGGTGAAAATTTCATAAAAGCAGGTGTGGGAAAGGTTATAGAAATAAAATGATTATCTCAATTGCAAGTGGAAAAGGAGGAACAGGGAAGACTACAATTGCTGTAAATTTTGCTTTATCTTTGTGTGAATCCTATCCTGTGCAATTTCTTGATTGTGATGTGGAAGAACCTAATGCTCATTTTTTCTTGAAACCGAATATATCCTTTCATACAGATATTGGTATTCCTGTACCTGAGGTAGATGAGAGGGAATGCACTTACTGTGGAAAGTGTGCTGAAGTTTGCGCTTATAATGCAATTGCAGTAATAAAACAGAATGTTCTGATTTTCCCGGAGCTTTGTCATGGATGCGGGGGATGTGCCTTGCTCTGTCCTGAAAAAGCAATTATAGAAAAAAACAGGATTATAGGAATAAGAGAATTTGGCATGGCGGATAGTATTCAATTTGTTCATGGTAAATTGAATATTGGAGAGCCCATGCCTACTCCTTTAATCAGAGAAGTAAAAAAATGTATTAATCCTACTCGCATAGTGATTATAGATGCTCCTCCAGGTACCTCCTGTCCGATGATTGAATCAATAAAAGAAAGCAATTTTTGTATTCTGGTAACCGAACCAACTCCTTTTGGTCTTAATGATTTGAAACTTGCAGTAGGTGTAGTAAGAAAATTAAGAATTCCCTTTGGAGTAATTATTAATAGAGCTGATATAGGAGATAAAAGAGTTGAAGAATATTGCATAGAGGAAAAGATCCCTATTCTTATGTCAATACCTATGGATAAAGAAATAGCCATTGCTTATTCAAAAGGAGTTCCTTTCATATTTGAGAAGTTTGAATGGAAGGAGAAATTTATTGAATTATATAAAAATATTGAAATACTGATATAGAGAAATGATTAAACAAATAGTTATTATAAGCGGTAAAGGAGGAACGGGTAAAACTGTTTTAACTGCTTCTTTTGCATCCTTGGCGTCTAATAAAGTTATGGTAGACTGCGATGTGGATGCTTCAAATCTATATCTTCTTCTTCATCCTAACATAAAAGAAAAACATGAATTTTATGGTGGAAAAAAAGCATATATTATTCAGGAAAAGTGTATTCAATGCGGGGAATGCAGGGAAGTATGCAGATTCAATGCCATAAAAGAAGAAAATAATTTAATAATTGTTGACCCTATTTCCTGTGAAGGTTGTGCGGTTTGTAGTTATGTTTGTCCAGAGACAGCTATTGAAATGCAAGATAATATTTCTGGAGAATGGTACATTTCAGAGACAAAATACGGACCTTTTGTCCATGCAAAACTTGGAATTGCAGAGGAAAATTCAGGTAAGCTGGTTACTGAAGTAAGAAAGAATGCACGTTCAATTGCTGAGAAAAATGATTTAAATTTAATTATAATTGATGGACCACCTGGAATAGGTTGCCCTGTTATTGCTTCTCTATCAGGGGTTGATTTAGCTTTAGTGATTACTGAGCCAACTCTTTCAGGAATTCATGACATGGAAAGAGTAATTAATGTTGCAAGACATTTTAAAATAAAAGTTGTTTGTTGCATTAATAAATATGATTTGAATGTTGATAATACAAGAAAAATTGAGAACTGGTGCAATAGTGAAAATATTCCAGTAATAGGGAAAATTCCTTATAGTGAAGAAATAATAAAATCAATGGTTCAGGGAATCCCGATTGTTGAGTATACCACAAATAACATTACAAAAATAATTCAACTAATCTGGAAAAATATGTTAGAATTATTGGTTTGATAGTTAACTTATAAAAAGAATATTCATTTTATATATATTTATAAAGGAGAGAGAACCTTTGGGTAAATTTTTGTTAGAACACTTAATCTTGTTAATTTTGAAAAGAAACTATGTGAGGAGGCAAGATGAGAGAATGTAACCCAAATACAAATCTTGAAAAATGCAATTGTTCTTATGAACCATGTTCAAGAAAGGGTATTTGCTGTGAATGTTTACATTATCATAAGAGTTTGGGACAGCTTCCCGCATGCTTTTTCCCGAATGATGTTGAAAGGACTTATGACCGCTCTATTGAAAGATTCATTAAAACTTATCAGGAAAGAGGTGGTTGGTGGTGAAACTTGTAAGGATTAAGGATTATGGATTAGGGGATAAGAGGAGGATGGTGTAGATGGGAAGTGAACTTGGGTAATAATATTTTATTTAATAAGTTTGAGTTAAAATGAAAAGAAGGGATTTTATTTATTGTCCAATATGTGGAGAGAAGCTAAAAATGTCTAAAATGGAAAAAAGGAAGAGACTAATCTGCCCAAAATGCGGATGGATAAAATATGAAAATCCTTTGCCAAGTGTAGCTGCACTTGTCAGAAACGAAAGAGGGGAAGTCCTTCTAGTAAGAAGAGGTGTCGAACCTGGAAAAGGAAAGTGGGCTTTACCTTCAGGATTCATTGAGATTGAAGAAAATCCAGAAAAAGCATGTCTTAGAGAACTTAAAGAAGAAACTGGATTAAAAGGAAAAAAAATTGAATTAATCGGTGTTTATTCGCAGAGGTCAAGACTTTATAGAAAGGTTTTAATTATTGGATACGAAATTCAGGCGAACGGAAAGCTCATTCCAGGTTCAGATAGTGTAGATGCCAAATTTTTCTCGGTCAAGAATCTTCCCCGCATTCCATTTTCAAGTCACAGAAAAATCATAAAAGATGCGTTTAAAAGAAATAAAAAATGAGAGCATATCTTGATTGTTTTCCATGTTTTCTCAGACAGACTATTGAAACATCAAGACTCATTACATCTGATGAGAAGAAAATCAGGCACATAATAAATAGAGTAAGTCTGTTATTTCCCGATATTTCGTCCGAGGCCACTCCTCCAGAAATAGGAAGAGAAGTCTATCGAATCATAAGAGATGAGACAGGTGTGATTGATCCATATAATGATATTAAGAAAAAATGTATAGAACAGGCTCTCTCTTTATATCCTGAAATGAAAAAAATAATTAATTCTTCAGAAGATAGATTACTCACTGCAATAAAGCTTTCAATTGCTGGTAATATTATTGATTTTGGAGCCAATCCTGATTTTGAGTTAAAAAAGGATATAAATGAAATTCTTGTTCAGAAATTAAACATTTCTCATTATCAAGAATTCTGTAAAATATTGAAAAAGACAAAAAGAATTTTATATCTGGCGGATAATGCAGGGGAGACAGTTTTTGATAGACTTTTAATCGAAGAACTCAAAAAGCCAGTGATTTATGCAGTAAGGGAGAAGCCAATTATAAATGATGCTACTAGAGAGGATGCTTATCTTTCAGGGATTCATGAGGTAGCTGAAGTTATTTCCACTGGATGTGATGCTCCAGGCACAATTCTAAAATTCTGTTCAAATGAGTTCTTAGAGATATATAAAAATTCTGACCTTATTATCAGTAAAGGTCAGGGAAATTATGAGGGACTTTCAGATGAGCCTCGACCTATTTTCTTTCTTTTGAAAGCAAAATGTTCAATTATTGCTCAGGACACAGGAGTGGAGCAAGGAGATGTAATGCTTTTAAAAGCAAAGAATTATTTAATATACCAATGAAAAATTCTAGATTTAAAGATGGTTGAATATATTTATGGTCCTGTTCCATCAAGAAGGCTTGGTTTTTCTCTTGGTGTGGACCTTGTGCCTTTCAAAACATGTTCATATGATTGCATTTACTGTCAACTTGGGAAAACCACAAATAAGACACTTGAAAGGAAAGAGTATTTTCCTGAAAGGGAGATTTTAGTCCAGTTGAAGAAAGCTATTTCTCTGCATCAGAAAATAGATTATATAACTTTCTCTGGTTCTGGTGAGCCAACCTTAAATTCAAAAATAGGGAGCCTTATCCGAAAAATAAAGAAAATTACAAAAATTCCCGTGGCCGTACTGACAAATGGTTCTTTATTTTATCAGAAAGAATTAAGAAAAGAATTGTTGTTAGCTGATCTTGTTATTCCTTCGCTTGATGCGGTTACCCCAGAAATATTTAGAAAAGTGAATCGCCCGCATTCTTTAATAAAGGTTGAAGAAATAATTGAAGGAATTAAAAAATTCAGGAAGGAATTCAAGGGGCTGATATGGCTTGAGATAATGCTTGCTAAAGGAGTAAATGATGGAAAAGAACATTTGGATAAGATTGTCTCAATAGTTCAAGAAATAAAACCTGATAAAATTCATTTAAACACGGTTGTTCGTCCTCCTACTGAAAAATTTGCTTTACCCCTTTTTTCTGAAGAATTGAGTGAAATTAAAAAACTTTTTGGAAAAAATTGTGAGATAATAGCTGAATTTAAACCAAGGGAACAGAAAACATATTCAGAGGATTTAAAGACTGCTATATTATCTATAATAAAAAGAAGGCCTGTCAGTCTTCTCGATCTTTCCATTTCCTTAGGAAAAAACCAAAGCGAAATTCTTAAATATCTTGATTTTCTGGTGCAGAATGGAAAAATAAAAGTTGTTCATTATCATGGAATAAAGTATTATGAAATAAATTAAAAATGGAACAAACTGAAAGGGTTTCATTAATTTCAACCTTAATAACTTTATTTCTTTTTATCTTCAAATCCATTATTGCAATCATTTCAGGGAGTATTGCTATTAAAGCTGATGCGATCCATAGCTTAACAGATTTTATTTCCTCATTAGCTGTTTTTGCTGGATTAAAGATTTCAAAGAGAAAATCGAGAACCTTTCCTTATGGTCTTCACAAAGTTGAGAATTTAATCTCTCTCGTTATTTCCTTTTTCATTTTTTTAGCAGGTTATGAAATTGGAAAAGAAGTTATTTTCGCCTCTCTTCCAAAAGTGAAATATCTTAATCTTACTCTTATGGTTTCATTAATAGCCTTTTTGGTTTCCTATTTTCTTTCAATTTATAAAATAAGAACTGGGACAAAAACCAATTCCCCAAGTTTAATTGCTGATGGATATCATTCAAGGTCAGATGCTCTTTCTTCCCTCATTGTTTTTATAGGATTAAGCGGATATTTATTTGGAATTCAAATAGAAAAAATCGCAGCTGGAATGGTGATAATTTTTATTGTGAAATCAGGATATGAAATATTAATAGATTCTCTTAAAGTTTTGTTGGATGCATCACTGGATTATGAAACTTTAAATAAAATAAGGAAAATTATAGTTGAGGAGAGAAGGGTTGGACAGATTAAAACTTTGCTTGGTAGAAATTCAGGCCGTTATCGATTCATAGAAGCAGATTTAACCCTCAATATCAGGGAGGTTGAAAAGGCACATCACATTGTGGAATTACTTGAACAGAAAATTAAAAAGGAAATTCCCTACATAGATAGTATTCGAATTCATTATGAACCAATTAAGAAAAAAGTTCTTAAATATGCAGTCCCTTTAAAGTCTCCAGAAGGAGAGATGTCTGAGCACTTTGGAAAGGCACCTTATTTCGCTCTAATTCATGTGGATGTGGATACAAATAATATTAAAAAAATTGAAACATTTCAGAATCCATTTGTTCAGAAGGAAAAGGGGAAAGGAATAGCTGTTGCAGAAGATTTAATTGAGAGGGATGTTGATTTTTTAATTTTAAAGAAAAGGTTTAAAGGGAAGGGACCCGAATATGTGCTTGCAGATTCCTCTGTGGAAATAATAATTATGGATAAGCGAAATCTCAATGAAGTTCTTGAAGCGCTTAAAATAAGAAAATATGAAAATATTCAGGAGAAAATAGATGAAGGAAGTTAATGATTTATCAAAGGAGGAACTTCTTGAATTATTATCTGATTATGCTAAAAACTGGCTTGCTCATGATGGGCTCTGGTTTCAGGAAGTCGAAAAGGAATTTGGATTGGAAACAGCAATTGAATTAGATCGCAGGGCATGGGAGAAATTCACCATGATCGAGGCTAAAAGAATAATGAAGAGATTGAATATAGAGCCAGGAGGTGGAATTCCTGCATTGATTCAGGCTTTAAAATTTCGGCTTTATGCCCATATTAATAAACAGGAAATAGTAAAAGTATCAGAAAATCGTTGTATATTCAGAATGATAACTTGTAGGGTTCAGGAAGCTCGCAAAAGAAAAAATCTTCCAGATTTTCCCTGTAAGCCAGTTGGTATAGTGGAATACACTTATTTTGCTAAAACTATAGACCCAAGAATAAAGACAGTTTGTATCGCTTGTCCTCCAGACCCACATCCATCTGATTATTGGTGTGCATGGGAATTTAAAATTGAAGAATGAGTAACCTGAATTAATGGAAAAAGGAACTTATATTTTATTAATGAATTTAAAAGAACCAAGAAAGATTAAAGTCGGAAAGCTAAATATTATTGATTTTCAGCCAGGAAATTATCTATATATAGGCTCTGCTCAAAGGGGTTTTGAAGCAAGAATAACGAGACACCTCAGAAAAAATAAAAAATTGTTCTGGCATATAGATTATTTGCTCAATGAGGCAGAGATAAAAGAAATATGGATAAAAGAAGGAGAAAAAATTGAATGTGAGACTGCTGATAGAATAAAGAATTGCTTACCATTTTCTTTTTATCCGATTAAAGGATTTGGTTCATCGGATTGTAAATGTTCATCCCATCTTTTTTATTTTCCTGGAAGGCTCGCGGATTTAGGAAATTTGAGAAAAAAATTGAATTTTAAAAAGTTAGAAATCAATGAAAAATTTTAAATTAAAACCAATAGGAATAATTCATTCTTCATATAAAAAACCTGAGGATATTCCAAAGGAAGAGCGTAAACTTATTGAAGGAGAGATTGAAATTTTTAAAGAATTTGAGGATGGCTTAAAGGATATAGACGGATTTTCTCATTTAATCGTTATTTTTGTACTTCACAAATCGTGTGGATATAATCTTCAAGTAACGCCTCCTTTTGATAATGAAATTCGTGGTGTATTTGCTACAAGGTCTCCTTACAGACCCAATCCAATTGGAATGACAATTGTTGAATTGTTAGAAAGAAAAGAAAATATTTTAAGAGTAAAGGGAATTGATATGATTGAAGGAACTCCTGTTGTAGATATTAAACCCTATCTTCCAGGTGATAGAAAGGAAAATATAAAAATCGGCTGGCTCACAGGAAAAATCGAAGATTAAATTAACAATAGCCTTAATTATTCTTTTGATTTATTTGCATAAATCGTTACACTCACGATGGATGTCCTAATTTCCTCAGACTTATTATAGCAATAACTCGCTGAGAAAGGCTTTTCATTTACAATCTTTATATTTTGGAAACCTGCTTGCTCTATGAATCTTAAATATTCATCTTTTAAAACTGCTCCTGCAACACACCCTATGTATGCTTCTATATTGTTCTTCACTGATTCTGGTAAGTCTTTAATTAATACAATATCCGAAATTATTAATCTCCCTCCTGGTCTAAGCACTCTAAATGACTCTTTAAATACTCTTGCTTTATTCGGTGATAGATTAATCACACAATTTGACATAACTACATTAATAGAGTTATCTGCAATAGGTAGATTCTCAATTTCTCCGAGTCTAAATTCTACATTTCTATAGCCACTCTTTTTGGCATTTTCCCTTGCTTTATGAATCATCTCAGGTGTCATATCCACTCCAATAACTCTTCCTTTCTTACCAACTTTTTGAGCAGCAAGAAAGCAATCAAAACCAGCTCCACACCCGAGGTCAAGAACTACTTCTCCTTCTTTTAAGGAAGCAATAGCAACAGGATTCCCGCACCCTAATGCTAAATTTGCTGCTTCTGGAGCTATTTCTATTTCTTCCTTACTATATTGTATTTTTTTCTCCTCTCTATTTACACTCACATTACAACAAGAACATGAACTGCTTTGTCTCGCAATTTCACCATAGGCTTTCTTTACTATCTTTTTTATTTCTTTTTCCATTATTCATTACCTTTTATTTTTTTTATCTATTTTGAAAAAGTCGTTCGAAGTTTAACATAAGAAAAAAATAAATGTCAAACTGAAGGGTTGAATATTAGAAATCAGTTATCTAAATAATTGGCGGAGTGTTCTTCCAATAATTCCTGAAATTAAAAGAGAGACACCGATTATTATCAAAAATATGAGCACAGAGAGAAAGGCGTACCAGATTGGTCCTTCAAAAAAGATTTTTATGCCCAAACCTGATGCTTCGATTTTTCGCACAGGTCCAAATGTAACAGGACCAACAATGATTACTATTCCAGCAGTTTGAGCAATAAATTCAAACGTAGAAACAATTAAAATAAGCAATCCTGTTAATATTCTCAATAAACGATTAAATTTCGACACTTTATAACCAATAATTTATAAAATCCAATTTCCGGTTTTCGATTTCCAAATTTCGTTTTTTTGATTATTCAGGAATTTCCCCGCCAGTGAATTCTTTCCACTGTTCTGCAAATTCTCTTAAGGTCTTATCCACAAGATAATTCACGGTTCCTTTTTCGAATGTTCCATCAGGTTTTCTTTTTCCTGCTTTTACCCCTGTTAAAATTTCAATCCCTTCATCAATTGTTTTTATAGGATATATATGAAATTTTCCTTCCTTAACTGCTTGAATAACATCATCCCTTAGCATCAGATCCTTTACATTCTTTTCAGGAATTATTACACCCTGTGTTCCTGTAAGTCCCTTTGCTTTACAAACATCAAAAAATCCTTCTATTTTCTCATTTACTCCGCCTATTGGCTGAATTTCACCCTTCTGGTTCAATGAACCGGTTACAGCAATGTCCTGTCTCAAAGGAAGTCCTGAAAGACTTGAAAGGATCGCATAGACCTCGGTCGAGGATGCACTATCCCCATCCACACCAGAATATGATTGCTCGAAACATATGCTTGCAGTAACTGTAAGGGGTTTATCCTGAGCATATTTACTTCTTAAATAACCAGTGAGAATCAAAACTCCTTTATCATGTGTTCTTCCACTCAGTGCAGCCTCCCTTTCAATGCTTATAATTCCAGACCTTCCAATTGATGTTTTTGCAGTAATTCTCGTTGGCTTTCCAAACATAAATTCTCCAATCTGATAAATCGAGAGTCCGTTCACCTGCCCCACAACCTCTCCCTCAGTATCAATCATAATTGTTCCTTCTTCAATCAATTCCTGAATCTTATCCTCTATTAAGCTGACTCTTTCAAATCTTTCATAAATTGCTTTTTTTACATGTGATTCCCTTACAATTTTCTTCTTCTCTTTTCTTGCCCAGTAATCAGCCTCTCTTATTACATCAGCAATTATATTGAATCTGGTTGAAAGTTTGTTCTGACGACCTGCAAGCCTTACACCATACTCTATTAATGCTGCAACTGCTGTTTTATCAAAAGGTAAAAGTTTTTCATCCTCGCATATTTTCTTCAGAAATGAGCAATATTGATAAATAGTTTTCTTCTCTTTGGGCATTTGATAATCAAACTCAGCTTTCACTTTAAATATTTTCTTAAAATCCTCATCAACATGATAGAGAAGCTGGTAGATATATTCATCTCCAATTAGAACAACTTTAACATCTGCTTTTATTGGCTCTGGCTTGAGAGCTGTTCCAGTAATTAAAACTCCTGGATTATAAGCCTGAATCTCAATAACCTGATTTCTTAAAGTTCTTTTTAAAGTTGTCCATACTCCAGGTTCAAGAAGTGCATCCATAGCATAGAAAACTAAATAGCCACCATTTGCTCTGAGAAGGGAGCCTGCTTTTATTTTTGTAAAATCTGTTTTCCATGCACCTGTTCGAGAATAAGCTATTTCTATTGTTCCGAATAGATTTATATAGGTTGGATTGGTCTCAATAATAACAGGTGCGCCTTTTGTTTGAGAATTATCTACAAGTAAATTAACTCTATAAGGAATAAATGGGTCCTCTTCTTTTAATTCAAATTTTTCTTTCGGAGTCCCCCTGAATAGATCTATATCTTTGATTAAATTTGATTCCACTTCATCCAGATATTCTTTAATTTTTGGATGCTGATATCCCTTTCTTACTCTGTTTACCTCTTCTTTTATCAGGTCAGTTACAGAATGCACATCCCATTCTCTAATCAATTCTTTTGTCTCTTCATCTATTTCCTTTAATTCCTGTGCAACTTCTTCTAATCTATCAATGAGATGTTCATATTTTTCATTTAATTTATCGTATTCCTCTTTAGGGAATTTTCCTTCTTCAACCAATTTTTTTAATTTATCAAAAGCAAGGGGTTGATCGTTAATTAATGGTATGAGATCTGGTCTTATAATTGGTCCCATCTGAACCTGAATAACTCTGAATCCCTGCTTTGCAGCCTCTTTTTCAAATCTCTCAATTATTTTCTTTTGTTTTTCCTGCTGGGCTTTTATTATGCTTTCTTTTTTTTCCATATAAAATTTGCTTTTAAAAACCTCGGGAATTTTCTCCTTTAACCTTTTAATCAAATTTTCCATATCTTCCTTAAAAAGACGTCCTTTACCAGCAGGAAGGGTAATTAAACGAGGATGGTCTGGAAATTGAAAATTATTTACATAAAGTAAATCGTCAGGACTTTTTTCTCCTTTATCAAGTTCCTCGAGCAAATTTTTAATGGTTGTTGATCTTCCTGTTCCAGGAACACCAGTGACAAAAATATTATAACCAGCACTTTTTATTTTTAATCCAAGTTCAATGGATTTAATAGCCCTATCCTGTCCGATTATACCTTTAAAGGGTTTAAGTTCATCAGTTGAATTAAAACCAAGAGAATCAGGGTCACATCTCCATTTGAGTTTTTCCGGAGGTAGTTCCTTAAACTTTTTTACTCTTTTTAATTTTATTTCCATATATGTATTTATATCATATCAGAAAGATTAAAAACAAGTAATTAATGGTCAGGTAATAATCTTTAATATACAAAATTAATAGTTTGCTAATTGATTGAGAAAAGGAATTGGTTTAAAATAACTTCAAATGAAAGAAATAAGAGTTCGATTTGCTCCAAGTCCGACTGGCTATCTTCATGTTGGAGGAGCAAGAACAGCTCTTTTTAATTGGCTTTTTGCAAGAAAACATAATGGAAAATTTATTCTTAGAATAGAGGATACTGATTTAGCTCGGTCTTCAGAGGAAATGACCAAAGGAATTCTTGAGGGAATGAGATGGCTTGGTCTTGACTGGGACGAAGGACCTTATTATCAGTCAAAGAGAATCAAAATTTATCAGGAATATGCAGAGAGATTAATCAGGGAGGGGAAAGCCTATTATTGTTACTGTACCCCTGAAGAAATTCAAGAAAGAAAAAATAAAGCAGTAGCAGATGGAAAATATTGGAAATATGACCGCTATTGCTTAAATCTTACACCTGAACAGAGAAAGGCTCTTGAAAAAGAAAGAAAGCAAAGGGCAATAAGATTTTTTGTTCCAGATGGAAAAACTACTTTTCGTGATTTAATTCATGGAGAAATAACTTTTGAACATGAAAATATTGAAGATTTTGTGCTTCTTCGTAGAGATGGAATGCCAACTTATCATTTATCAGTTGTTGTGGATGATTATGAAACAGGAATCACCCATGTAATAAGAGGAGATGACCATCTTTCCAATACTCCAAAACAGATTTTGCTTTACAAAGCTCTTGGAGCACCAATTCCAAAGTTTGCTCATTTAGCATTAATTTTAGGGCCTGATAGAAAGAAATTAAGCAAAAGGCATGGAGTTACATCCATACTCCATTTTAGAGACGAGGGTTATCTTCCTCTTGCTATGTTTAATTTTCTTGCTCAATTGAGCTGGTCTCCTGGTGAGGAAAAAGAGGTTTATTCAATTGAGGAAATGATTGATAAATTTTCTCTTGAGCAAATCAAGAAATCTAACCCGATTTTTGATCTTGCAAAATTAGACTGGTTGAATAGCAGGCTGATTTCAAAAATGGATGCAGAAGAACTATTACCTTATGTAAAAGAGTTTTTAAAAAAGGATAATCTCTGGAATGATAAATATGAAAATGAGGAAAGAGAGTGGTTTTTCAGTTTAATTAACTTGTTAAAGGATAGATGTCGAACTTTAAAAGATTTTATAATAAGTGCCCGTCCATATCTCTCAGATGATTTTACCTATGACCCTGAAGGAGTTGAGAGATTTTTAAAAGATGAAAGATTAAAGGATTTGCTTCCAAAATTAATAGAGGATTTGGAACCCCTTCACAGTTTTAAAGCTAATGAAGTGGAAAGGGTTTTACGTCAGAGAGCAGAAAAGGAGGGGGTTAAGGCTGCTCTTTTTATTCATGCAACAAGAATGGCTGTGACAGGTAAACCAGTCAGTCCACCTCTGTTTGATGTGCTTGAAGTAATTGGAAAAGAGAAAACCATATCAAGATTGAAGAAACTAGTAAATTATCTTAAAAATTAGCCTTTTGATTTCTTTAAGTGTCTGTGATAAAGTGATATAGGAAATGAAAATAAGTTTAACAAGCTTTGATTTCTATTTATTAATCCTTGGTATTTATTTTGTTCTTGAAGGTTTACCCTATTTCCTCTTTCCCCAATGGATGAAAAAGAGATTAGCTTTAATTATGAATATGAAAAGTTCCTCTCTTAGATGGATGGGATTTCTGGCAATGTGTGTGGGGATTTTACTTGTTTTTTTGGTGAAAAGAGGATAAAAGGAGGGATAAAATGTCTCACCATGTTTCATACAAAGAATTTAAATATCAAGAAATAAGGGCGCCTCGTGGAACAAAGCTGAATACAAAGGGATGGGCTCAAGAAGGAGCTTTGAGAATGCTGATGAATAATCTGGATCCAGAAGTAGCTGAGAAACCTCAAGAATTAATAGTTTATGGTGGAACAGGAAAAGCTGCTCGGAACTGGGAATGTTTCTGGGCAATAGTTGAAGCTCTCAAAGAATTGGAAAATGATGAAACATTAGTTGTCCAATCAGGAAAGCCTGTTGCTGTTTTTAAGACAACTCCAGAAGCACCAAGAGTTCTAATAGCAAATGCCCTATTAGTTCCAAAATGGGCCACATGGGATGAATTTCGTCGTCTTGAAGGATTGGGTCTTACAATGTATGGGCAGATGACAGCTGGAAGCTGGATTTATATTGGAACTCAGGGAATTCTTCAGGGAACTTATGAGACACTCGCCTCAGTTGCAAGAAAACATTTTGGAGGAACATTAAAAGGCAAATTGGTTCTTACTGCTGGTTTGGGAGGAATGGGAGGAGCCCAGCCACTGGCAGTAACAATGAATGAGGGAGTTGCTATTGTTGTGGAGGTTGATAGAGAGAGAATTGAGCGCAGACTTAAAACTGGATATGTGGATATGATGGTTGAAAATCTGGATGAAGCACTTGATATTGCCTTTAAGGCAAAGGAAAAGGGAGAGGCACTGTCGATTGCCCTTCTTGGAAACGCAGCAGACATAGTTCCAGAATTTGTTAAGAGAAAAATTGTTCCTGATGTTTTAACTGACCAAACATCTGCTCATGATGAATTGAATGGATATGTTCCAAATAGTATTCCTTATGAGGAAGCATTGCGCCTCAGAAAGGAAAATCCTCAGGAATATATAAAAAGAGCTTATGATGCAATGGCAATGCATGTTGAAGCCATGCTCGAACTTCAGAAAATGGGAGCCAAGACCTTTGATTATGGAAACAATATAAGGGGTCAGGCTCAAAAGGCAGGAGTTAAAAATGCATTTGATATTCCAGGCTTTGTCTCTGAATACATAAGACCTTTATTTTGTAAAGGAAAAGGTCCATTCCGCTGGGCAGCATTATCAGGTGATCCAAAGGACATATATGTAACTGATGAGGCTGTTTTAAAAGAATTTCCTGAGGACGAGACTTTAAGAAGGTGGATTACAAAAGCTCAGAAAAAGGTTAAATTTCAGGGCCTTCCATCACGAATTTGCTGGCTTGGATATGGAGAAAGGGATAGATTTGGAGTAGTTATAAATGATTTGGTTAAAATGGGAAAAATTTCTGCTCCAATTGTTATTGGACGTGACCATCTTGATGCTGGTTCTGTTGCTTCTCCAAATAGGGAAACAGAAGGAATGAAAGATGGCTCTGACGCAATAGCTGATTGGCCGATTCTCAATGCTCTTCTAAATGCTGTTGCAGGAGCAAGCTGGGTTTCTGTTCATCATGGAGGAGGAGTTGGAATCGGACTCTCAATTCATGCTGGAATGGTGATTGTTGCTGATGGAACAGAGGAAAGCAAGAAAAAACTCGAAAGAGTATTGACTGTTGATCCTGGACTCGGTGTAGCCCGCCATGCAGATGCTGGATATGAAGAAGCAATTAAAACTGCGAAGGAAAAGGGTATTAAGATTCCTATGTTGAAATAAATATAAGGCGCGGAGTTGTAGAGGCGCAAAAGCAAATAGTGAATGTAAAAGAAAATCAAACTTTTTTCCTTCCTAATCGTAATTTTTAAATGAGGAGGAACAAGTGAAAAAGAGTTTACTAATTTTTATTAGTATTATTTTCATTTTTACTATTTACTCATTCAGTGAAAAAGAAGAAGAAATTTCTGTTAAAGAGGTTATTCCTTTTACTTACTGTGCAATATCTCATCAAGGACCATTTACAGAAATTCAAAATGTAATTCAAAAATTAATGAGCGAAATTCAGATTCAGAGTATAATTCCTGCTGGACCAATGATAGGAATTTATTACAACAGCCCTGAAAATGTAAAACCAGAGGAATTAAAATGGGAAATAGGATTTCCAATTACAAAAGGAGTTTCAATTAGACCACCTCTTGAATTGAAGGTATGGAATTTCACCCGGGTTGTTTCTGCAACTCACATTGGTCCTTATGAAAAAATAGCAGAAATTTATCCCAAAATTTTTGAATGGATGAAGAAAAACAATTACAGAATAGCTGGCCCAATAATGGAGAGATATTTTGATAATCCTGCTACTACCAAGCCAGAGAAATTACGCGCAGAAGTTTGGGTTCCATGCGAGAAAATAAAATAATTTAAGAAATAAATTCTTTAAAAGGAGGTCCCTGTGAAAAATTTTACAAAGATAATTTTATTTATATTCATTTTATTAATTTTCTATTCATTCCCTTATGCGGAAAAGGGTATAAAAATAGATTCAGCAATATTTGGAAATCTTAGACCAAGGAGTATTGGACCAGCAGTAATGAGTGGAAGAATAACTGATATAGATTGTGTGAATAAAGATCCAAGAATCATATATGTTGGAACTGCAGGCGGAGGAGCGTGGAAATCCACTGATGGAGGAGTAACCTTCAAACCAGTATTTGAGAAATATACAATGTCAATTGGATGCATTACAATTGACCAGAACAATCCTGGTACTGTATGGGTTGGAACCGGAGAAACATGGGTTCGAAACAGCACTTCAGTTGGAACAGGACTTTATAAAACTACAGATGGTGGAAAGACATGGAAATTTATGGGTTTCAAAAATTCAGAAAGAATTAGTGAAATTGTGATTCATCCCAAAAATTCAAAAATTGTCTATGTTGGAGTTCTTGGACATTTATGGAATGCAAATGAGGAAAGGGGAGTATATAAAACCACAGATGGTGGGAAAACATGGAAGAGAGTTCTTTATGTTGATGAAAATACTGGTTGTGCTGATTTAGCAATAGACCCTCAAGAGCCAAATATTCTTTATGCTGCAATGTGGCAATTTCGGCGAAAACCATATTTTTTCACCTCAGGAGGACCTGGAAGTGGGCTCTATAAATCAACTGATGGTGGAAAAACATGGAAGAAATTAACAAAGGGTATTCCTGAAGGCGAGCTTGGCAGGATTGCTATTGATGTTGCTCCTTCCAGACCAAGCACAGTTTATGCTCTCATAGAGGCAAAGGAAACAGCCTTATATCGTTCGGATGATATGGGAGAGAGCTGGCGAAAAATGGGAACAGGTCTTGGAATAAAGGCTCGCCCTTTTTATTTTGCAAATATAAAGGTGGATCCAAAAAATCATAATCGCATATATAACACAAGTCTATTCTTATTCATGAGTGATGATGGAGGAAAAAGTTTTACATCCCCTATTTCCATTGAGACTTTCTTTTCCTCCAAAATTCATCCTGACCTTCATGCAATATGGATTAATCCAAACAATCCTGACCATATAATTATAGGAACAGATGGAGGAGTTTACATTTCATATGATAGAGCTCGGCATTTTAAATTTGTGAAAAATCTACCTGTATCCCAGTTCTATCATGTGAGTTATGATTTTCAATATCCATACTGGGTATATGGAGGCTTACAGGATAATGGTTCTTGGTGCGGGCCATCACGCGCATTTAATGTTGTTGGGATTCAGAATAAAGACTGGGAAAATGTAGGAGGAGGGGATGGATTCTATGTTTTTGCAGACCCCTATGAACCCCATATAGTTTACAATGAATGGCAGGGTGGAAGACTGCAGAGATACAACAAGAAAACAGGAGAGATGAAAGATATAAGACCATTGCCCAAAAAAGGTGAACCGAAATATCGTTTTAACTGGAATACTCCAGTGATTCTTAGTCCCAATGACCCGAAAGTGATTTATATGGGGGCACAATTTCTTTTAAGATCTAAAGACAGAGGTGATAGTTGGGAAAGAATTTCTCCGGATCTGACAACCAATGACCCAGAAAAACAGCGTCAGGCAGAATCTGGAGGATTGACCATAGACAATACTGGAGCTGAAAATCACTGCACAATTGTGACTATTTCTGAGTCTCCTCTTGATCCAAATGTAATATGGGTTGGAACAGATGATGGAAATCTACAGATTACAACAGATGGTGGAAAAACTTGGACAAATGTGGTGAAAAATATTCCTGGACTCCCTCCAAATACATGGTGTGCATGTGTTGAGGCAAGTCATCATGACAGAGCCACTGCCTATGTGGTTTTTGATGGACACAGAACAGGAGATATGAAACCATATATTTATAAAACTACTGATTTTGGAAAAACATGGGTTTCCTTAGCTACAGAGGATATTGAGATTTACTGTCATGTTATAAGAGAAGATTTAGTAAATCCAAATTTATTGTTCTTAGGGACTGAATTCGGTTTATATATTTCTATTGATGGTGGTAAAAACTGGGCTCGATTGAAAACTCTTCCAAAAGTTGGAGTAAGGGATATTGCGATTCATCCACGAGAACATGATTTAATTCTTGCCACCCATGGACTCGGGATTCAGATTATAGATGATATTACTCCTTTACGATATATTACTTCTGAAATTCTTAATTCAGATGCAGCTGTGCTTCCTTCACGTCCTGCAGTTATATCCATTCCCGGATATCTTCAGGAATTTCCAGGACATGATGAATTTTACGGTTCAAATCCACCTGAGGGCGCAATAATCACATATTATTTGAAAAAAAGACATATTTTTGGAGATTTAAAAATAGAAATTTATGATTCTAAAGGGAATCTAATAAAAACTCTTCCTGCAAGAAAGGAAAGGGGTATTAATAGAATTTACTGGAATATGCGTTTAAAGGCTCCTAAAACTGCTCGAGCACCAGCTCTTTCAGCAAGAATATTTTTCGGTCCAACTATTCCAGAGGGTGTTTACACTATCAAATTAATAAAGAAGAACAAAGTTTATACTGGAGAGTTGAAAGTAATTCCGGATCCAGGGACAAAACATACTGCTGAGGACAGGAAACTTCGTCGTGAAGCAGTCATGAAGCTCTATCGCATGCAGGAACATCTTGCTTATCTGGCTGATGCAATTGCAGATGCCCGAGATAAAGCCCTGGAGATTGAGAAGAGCAATAAAAAGAAGATCGGGAAAGGTTTAGCAAAAGCTCTTAAAGATTTTGCTGAGAGATTGAATAAAATTCATAAGACCCTTGTTCAGGAAGAAGGACTTTTCAGTGAACCGAAACTCAGAGAAAAGGTTATTGACCTTTACTCTTCAATCAGTGGATATGGAGGAAGACCAACAAAGTCCCAGCTCATTTATTTAAGTGTTCTTGAAGACGAGATTAAGAAGGTTGAAAGGAAATTTGAAAGAATTAAAAATAAGGAACTTCCTCAATTAAATAAAAGACTGATAAAAAAGAAAATCAAGCCAATAAAAATACTGACAGAGGAAGAATACAGGAAAAAAGAAGAGAAATAAATACTGGTTGCAAAAGTTTGATTTACAGTATTTCATTTGGTATAATGGAATTGGCCTGGAGGTAGAAATGAAGAAGAATATTCATCCGCCATATTACGAGTGCACGGTGTATTGTGCATGTGGAAATAGTTTTAAAACAAGATCCACAAAAAAAGAAATAAGGGTGGAAATCTGTTCAAAATGTCATCCTTTCTTTACTGGAAAACAAAAATTCGTTGACAGTGCAGGTAGAGTAGAAAAATTTTATAGAAAATACGGCGAATCACCTTCCTAAGGACTTAAAATGTTTTCAAAGCTTGATTCAATTGAGGAAAAGTTTAATCAATTGACAAAATCCTTGGCAGACCCCTCTATTGCCTCAGATATTGATAAATATAGAAAACTGGCAAAGGAGCACGCTGAGTTAAAGGAAATTGTTGATAAATATAGAGAATATAAAGAAGTGGAAAAAGGAATTAAAGAAGCAGAGGAAATTATCAGGGATTCCTCTGATTCAGAATTAAGAGAACTTGCAAAAGAGGAATTAAAGGAACTTAAAGAAAAAAGAGAAAAATTAATAAAAGAACTTAAAATTCTTCTTTTACCAAAAGACCCGAATGATAAGAAAAATGTAATTTTAGAAATTAGAGCTGGAGCCGGAGGTGATGAAGCTTCTCTCTTTGCTCAGGAACTTTTCAGGATGTACTCACGCTATGCAGAGAAAAAAGGATGGAATGTAGAGGTTCTGAGTACGAGTTTTTCTGCAATAGGTGGTTTCAAGGAAATTATTGCAAGTATTCAAGGCAAAAAAGTTTATAGTCGTCTTAAATACGAGAGCGGGGTTCACAGGGTTCAAAGAATACCTCAAACTGAGTCAGGAGGAAGAATTCATACCTCAACGGTAACGGTTGCTATTCTGCCAGAAGCTGAAGAGATTGATGTGGAAATTGATCCTAAAGACTTGAGAATTGAAACCTTTGGTGCCTCAGGCCCTGGAGGACAGCATGTTAACAGAACCTATTCTGCTGTTAGAATAACTCATATTCCTTCTGGGATTGTTGTTTCATGTCAGGATGAAAAATCCCAGCATCGAAATAGGGAAAAAGCTCTAAGAATTCTTCGTTCCAGACTGCTTGAAAAAATGAGAATGGAGCAGGAGAAGGAAATTGCAGAAGCGAGGAGGAATCAGGTAGGGACTGGTGAAAGAAGTGAGAAAATAAGGACATATAACTTCCCTCAAGGAAGGGTTACAGACCATAGAATAAATTTAACATTATATAAATTAGAAAATGTTCTGGATGGTGAGTTAGACGAGATTATTGATAATTTAATTGCTCATTTTGAAGCTCAAAGACTTGAATCTGAAATAACTTCTGTGCCTGCCTGAAATAAGTGAGCTCTATTCGTCATTCCTTGGTCAAAGCAAAAAAATTACTTGAAAGTAAAAATTTACCTGCCTTTGAAGCTATTCTATTACTTGAAAAGGTTTCATCATTGCCAAAAGAGAAATTATTTGTTGATTTAGAAAAGGATTTTAACCCTGAACAGGAAAAAGAATATTTTAAACTTATAAATAAAAGATTAAGTGGTTTTCCCCTTCAATATATTCTTGGATATCAAAATTTCTGGTCATTAAAATTTCAAGTTGGGCCAGGAGTTTTTATTCCAAGACCAGAAACAGAGCTTTTAATAGAAAAAGCAATAGAGTTGTTTTCAAAGGAAGATAAAATAATTATTGTTGATATTGGAACAGGGTGCGGAAACATTGCAATTTCCTTAGGAAAGGAATATCAAAATGCAAGAGTAATTGGAATTGAAATTTCAAAGAAAGCACTAGATTATGCCATTAAAAATGCTAAATTTCACAGAGTGCGCAATGTAGAATTTCTAAAAGGAGATCTTTTCTCACCTTTAGAAAAATTTAATTTATATGGAAAAGTGGATTTAATCATCTCTAATCCTCCATATGTTTCTGAGGAAGAATGGATTAATTTAGATGAAGTAATAAAAAAGTATGAACCAAAAAAAGCGCTTGTACCGGGCAAAACTGGTCTGGAAATAATTGAAAAGATTGTAAAAGAATCGCCACGATTTTTGAGAAAAGGAGGATTTTTACTTTTAGAAATCGGTGATAAACAAGCAGATAAAGTCAAAAAATTGTTTAATACTTGCTGGAAAGAAATCAAAATTTTCAAAGATTATAATAACCTCCCCCGCACCCTAAAAGCCCACCTTAGTTAGATAGATTCGAAATTTCTATTTGAAATCTAAGACAATTCTTGAAAAAGGTAGGATTTAAAGTTATAGTAAGAACAAAGTAAAAGAGTATGAAGGCATTTTTATGTGAAGTTCTTGTCATTACTTATTGTCTAAATTACTATTTTGAGTTTAATTTTAAGTGTTTTCGGCGTTCGAGTTGTAACCTTGACTTAAAGCTTTTTAAAAAATTGCGGTAAAAGTATGTTATAGTGAATTTGCGTTTTAAATTAAAATTTACTTGAAATGTAAATTTTATTGACCAACTTTAAAATTTTTAAAGGAAAGGAGAACCAAAAGTGAAAATAAGAAGATTTATTACAGATTTTATAATTACTTTTGTTGTAACCTTGATTGTAACTGCTGGACTTACTTATATTTGGGAGGGTGCTTTCAATTGGGAAACTGCTTTTCGTTTTGCAATCATTTTTGGCATTGTCTTTCCCTCAGTTAACGCTTTAAGAAACAAGTAAAAACAAATTCCAAATCACAAATAATTCCAAAATTTTGATCGAAATTTAAAACGATTCTTGAAAAAACTGGAATTTAAAGTTATAGTAAGAGTAATCAAAATTAAGGGTTGGAACAATAAAATGAATGAGAAATTAAGGATTGCAAAGAAAATTATAAAGGAAGAAGTCAGAAAAGAGGGGGGCAGTGTTTTAAAAATAATTTTATTTGGTAGCAGGGCAAAAGGAGAATTTAAGGAAAGCAGTGATTGGGATTTTTTTACAATAATTGATAAAGATATAGATTATAAAGTTAGAAGAAAGATTACAATGAGAATACGAAGAAGGCTGGCTAAAGAGAAAATCTTTTGCGATATAATTATTCAATCCCAGGAAAAAGCAGAAGAAAGAAAAAATAATACTGGATACATCACTTATTATGCTTTAAAGTATGGAAAAGTCCTATGAATGAAGATGCAGTGAGAAAATGGATTAAGAAAGCAGAGAGTGATTTGAAAATAGGAAAAGATGAAATAAAAACAGAAAACCCTGTTACAGATGCAGTTTGCTTTCATATGCAACAGTGTGCAGAAAAGTATTTAAAAGCATATTTAATTTTTCATGGAGAAGAAATTAGAAAAACTCATAATATTGCTGAATTAATTGAGGAATGTAAGCAAATTGATTCCGAATTTCAAAAATTATTTAATTTTGATGCTGATAAATTGACAGATTATGCAGTTGAAATAAGATATGGCGAGGAATTCTATATGCCTTCAATAGAAGAAACGAATGAAGCAATTAAAATCGCAGAAAAAGTTAAGGACTTTGTTCTAAATAAATTAAAAGAGTCAGGTTTTGAACTATAAAATAAAAAAATTTCAAAATCCAAATTAAAAATAATTCCAAATTTCTGATTAAAATCTACAACAATTCTTGAAAAAACTGGAATTTAAAGTTATAGTAAGAGTAATCAAAATTAAGGTTTGGAACAATAAAATGAATGAGAAATTAAGGATTGCAAAGAAAATTATAAAGGAAGAAGCCAAAAAAAGGGGAATAAAAGTCTTGAAAATTATTCTTTTTGGGAGTAGAACAGGAAAGAATTTTAATAAAAATAGCGACTGGGATTTTCTTGTTGTCATAGATAAGGAATTAAACTTTCATGAAAAATGGGAGGTAATACTTTCTATCAAGAGAAAATTGCTTGAAAGTGAAATTCCAAACGATATTATTTTGAAATCTAAAGAATCCTATGAGATTGATAAAGAAATAGTAAATACCATCTCGTATAGTGCAAAGCTTGAAGGAATTGAAATATGAAAAAAGAATTGATTAATAAAGTAAAGAATTGGCTTTCAATAGCAGATGATGATTTAAAGACTGTCTACAATGAGTTGAAAGCGAAGGAGCCTGTCACAAGAGCAATATGTTTTCATGCCCAACAATGTGTGGAAAAGTATTTAAAAGCCTATTTAACTTTTAAACAGAAGTATTTTAGAAAGACTCATGATATTGAAGAACTCATTTTCTTTTGTTTAGAAACTGATAATGAATTTGAGAAACTCCGTGATATTAAGGCTCATGAGCTAATCAAATATGGAGTCGAAGTGAGATACCCTGATGAGTTCTATCTACCGAGTATGGAAGAAGCTGAAAGAGCAGCAGAAATCGCAGAAAAAGTTAAGGACTTTGTTTTAAATAAATTAAAAGAGTCAGGTTTTGAACCATAAAATAAAAAAATTTCAAAATTCCAAAATCCAAATTAAAAATAATTCCAAAATTCTGATCGAAATTTAAAACGATTTCTTGAAAAAACCGTATTGATGGATTAAGGATTATGGATTATGGGGTAGGGATTAGTAGTGGGCTAAGGGTTCGAAATTTTGAGATTTACTTTGAATTCTACTCTGATAGGAAACTATAATCTTGGAAAAGCCAATTACAAAGTCTAAATTTAAATCCCTTAATCTCCATTAATCTCATAGTCTCAATAAATCTCTTTTTTTTAAAAAAATCCAATAAAATTTTCAGAATTTCCGACATATTATATGGAAGGACTAAATGCAAATTCTAAATTTCAAAGTCCAAAGTTCCGAGTCAAAAGTCAAAAGTTTTAAATCAAAAGATTCAAAAATCACCTTCTTGAAAAAAGCACCAGTTGAGGTTATATTAAAGGTAAAATTTATGAATGAATAAAGGTAGGTGGAAAATTTATACTTTTGGAAGACTCATTATAGCGGAGGGAAGATGAGAAGTTTAAAACAACTAAATTTAAGTGAAAAAGAAAAAGATGCTCTCAGAGAATTGAAAAAGAAATTAAGCAAAATATTTCCAAATATTGAAATTATTATATTTGGTTCAAAAGCAAGGGGTGATTTTGAACCTGAGTCAGATATAGATTTATTGATACTCATTGATAATGAGGTTGATACTACGATAGAAGAGAAGATAAATGAAGTTATTTATGATATTGAATTAAAATACAACGTGGTATTCGGCAAGATTATAGAGAGTAAAAAATTTTGGAATTCTCCTCATCATATAATAACCCCCATTCACAAGTATATAGAGAAAGAAGGAATAGTTATATGAAGAAAGAGTATATAGATTTAATTAAATACCGTCTCGAAAAAGCCAAAAAATTTGTTGACGAGATATCTAAAATTACATTGAAAGTCATGGATAGAAACATATACATTGAAAGGAGAGGTTGATATGCCTATATGGAAAATTACTTCAAAAGGACCCATTAAGGTTCAAGAAACGAAATTAAAACATGAAAAACTTTTGGAAGAAAATCTAGAGGATTGGATTATTGCCGACCCGTCAATTCTCGGTGAACCCTTATTAATAATTGGGCGACAAGTAATTATTCCTGATGTAAAGGATCGGCTTGACATCTTAGCTCTCGATCCGCAAGGAAACGCAGTTATTATTGAATTAAAGCGAGGTAAACTTAAGGATCCAGTTGATATTCAAGCGCTTCGTTATGCAAGTTATATATCTAAATGGCGATTTGAAGATTTTGAGAATCAAGCACGCTTATATTTAAGAAAAGAAGGAGAAGAATTCAATTTCAATGAATTGTATGAACAGTTCTGTGCTGATGCAGGCATTGATGAAGTTCCTGATATAAATTCTGACCAAAGATTAATTATAGTTGGTTCTGAGGTAAAAGATAAACTTGGTAGTGTTGCATTATGGCTTCGTGAGCATAATATTGATATTAAAGTTATTGAAGTTGAAGTTTACCGGGAGGGGGATACAATTTTTGTTCAACCACGCACCATTATTCCTTTACCTGTGAGTAAGTTTGCATATACTGGTAGAGGGAGTAGAGGAGAAGGACAACCTTGGATTACTGATGGGAAAACTTGGCATTTGGAGAAACGGTGCAGTCCTAAAACTAAGGAGATACTTTTAAAATTGGATGATCTTATCCGAGATAATTTTGAGGTTGATGGTCCTCGATGGAATCAAAAATTCTATGTTGCATATCGTGTGGGCAACTATAACTGGCTCGCGATTAAAACATTTTCAAGTGCTTTAAGATTAGAGATATTGGTGAAAGCTAATATTTTTAACCAATCCGAGCTAGCCAGAAGATTAAATATTCAAGAGTTTGATAAAGACGAGTCTTTTGCAGAAAAACTTGGTTTGCCAAGCTCAGTAATGATACAGAACCGGAATGAATTTACAGATCGCATTATATTGAGAATTAAAGAAGGATTTGATTTAGAAAATAAAGCATTTATTGATTTTTTGAAAGAAGCGTATAAAGCATTTCCCAAATTATGAATTTAAACTGTCTTGGTAACTTATGGGGCTCTTGACAAAATAGAATATTCAATATATTATATAAGCAAATGATATTAAAACTTTTCTTTTTTAATATAAAGGAGTGAGCTTATGGAAATTCCGAAGTGGTTAGAGAGAAGATATGATAGTTTATGGGAAGAATTTGGGGATTCAACTTTCAGATTTGAGCAAGCTTCAAAAGTTCTTCAAGAAAAAAATAAAGACAGTGAAGATCAGGTTAATGTTATTCTTTCTGAACTCAGAAAAAGAGGTTGGTTAAAAGTAGATTTTGACCCGCACGATGCAAGAAAAAGGATTTATAAATTAATAAGTAAAGAAAAAATAATTTCAGAAATTCTTTCAATAAATAAATCAACTCTCACACGAGGAGAGCTTGAGTCCCTTCTAAAAAAAGCTGCTGATTTAATCAGAACAAGAGTCGACTATACTTTTATTTTAATCCTTTTATTTTACAAAAGAATTAGCGATAAATGGGAAAAAGACTATGAAAGAGTTTACAAGGAAGCACTTGAAGATGGATTAAGCGAAGAAGAAGCAAGAGAAGAGGCAAAAAACGCAATTTATCATGATTTTGATATTCCAGAAGAATTTTTATGGGAGAATATTAGAAAAGACCCTGCAAGACTTACAGAAAATTTCTCCAAAGCAATGAAAATTCTTGCTGAAAGAAACTCTGAATTAAGAGATGTTTTTGAAAATATTGACTTTGTTCAATTCACATCAAGCAGAGAAAACACAGAAATTTTAAGACAACTTGTTGAACTTTTTAGTTCACAATCTTTTCACGATGTTTCGCCTGACATTCTCGGCGATGCTTATGAGTGGATTTTAAGATATTTTGCTCCTCAGAAAGCAAAGGAAGGTGAGGTATATACTCCAAGAGAAGTAATTAAACTTATTGTTAAAATTCTTGACCCTCAGCCTGGCGAAAGTGTCTATGACCCTGCCTGTGGTTCCGGAGGAATGCTTATTATTTCATATAAAAATGTGGAAAATGAGAAGGGACCAGGAGAAGCTGACAAGCTTTTTCTCTACGGACAAGAAGCAAATTACAAAACTCTTGCTTTATGCAGAATGAATCATTATATCCATGATATAAGAAATGTTCAGCTCTTTCATGGAGATACTCTCCTTAATCCTAAAATAAAGGAAAGAGATAGACTTAAAAAATTTGATGTGGTTATTGCAAATCCTCCCTGGAATCAGGATGGGTATGATGAAAACACATTAAAAAAAGGAGAATTCTGGAGAGAGAGGTTTAAATATGGGTTTCCAACAAAACAGTCTGCAGACTGGGCTTGGATACAGCATATGTTGGCTTCTGCAGATGATGAGAAGGGAAGAGTCGGTATTGTAATAGATAATGGATGTCTTTTTAGAGGAGGAAGAGAGAAATCAATAAGAACATTAATAGTCATGGCTGATTTAATAGAATCAATAATTCTATTGCCTGAAAAACTCTTTTACAATACCGGCGCACCAGGGGCAATATTAATTTTCAATAAAAATAAACCAGAGAAGAGAAAAGGAAAAATTTTATTTATAAATGCATCTAAGGAATTTGAACAGCACCCAGAGGTCAGAAAACTTAACCGTTTAGGAGAAAAACACATTGATAAAATAGCTGACACTTACAAAAAATTCAAAGAAGAAGAGGGCTTTTCAAGAATTGTCTCCTTAGATGAAATAAAAGAAAATGACTATAACCTGAATGTTAGTCTTTATGTTTTTCCAGAAGAGGAGATTGAAGAGATTGATATAGCAAAAGAGTGGCAAGAGCTTATGGAAATTAACCAAGAATTAAATAAAGTCGAAAAGAAAATAGAAGCTTACTTAAAGGAGCTTAATTATGGAGAAAATAAAGAGCAGAATTGAGTATATAGCCAAAAAATATAATTTACAATTAATATATGCGTTCGGAAGTCGAGCAAAGCAGGCTCTTAAATTAGTGGAAGGTGAGATAAAAAATTTACCTCCTGGAACCTCTGACCTCGATATAGGAATAAAAAGCGAAAAGAATTTGAACATTGATGAGAAAGTAGAGATTACACAGGAATTTGAGAGCCTTTTTAATGTTCCAAAAGTGGATTTAGTAATTCTTCAAAATGCACCTGTATTTTTGGCTCTTGAAATAGTAACAGGAGAATTACTTTATACAAAAGACTCGACTTTTGAAGCAGAATATCAACTCTATATAATGCGAAGAGCAGCAGAACTTCTTCCTTATGAGCGAATGAGACAGAAAATGATACTTGGAGAAAAAAAATCAGTTTGAAAATTCATGAGAAGAAAAATTGAGGATATGAAGATAGATAATAAAACCTTAAAATTAGTAAGAGATATTCCTAAATTTGAGAGTGAATATAGTAAAGAAAAGGATAAATTTAACCATAAGGCTTATGCGGACACTATTTTAAGAATTATAAAGGATAATGAGGCTCCTTTGGTTATAGGGCTGTTGGGTCCTTGGGGGGCGGGGAAATCAACTATTCTCAATTTGTTGATGCAGTCTTTAAAAGAAAACAAGAATTATAAATTTGTATATTTCAATGCATGGAAATATTCTGATGATTCCTTTAGGAGGCAATTTATAATTGAATGCGTAGATAGTTTGATTGAAGAAAAAAAGAAAAGAGAAAAAATTAAAAGTAAATTTAAACAAAGATTTTTAAGGGAAATTAAAAAGGAAGTTTTCTCATGGAAAGATTTATTTAAAATAATTAAAACAGATATTTCAACCGCAATTCGGTTATCGGTGTCTTTATTTATTGTCATATTAGTATTAATAATAGGGATTTATCTTAAAAATCATTTGCTTTCACTATCTTCTATTTTAATGGCAGTAATTATTTTTATCCTGACAGAGCAGATTCCTAAATTAATACAATTTAATATTCCAATTGATCCACAGCTAGTTTTACCGGAACAATTTGAGGATGAATTCGAAAAATTAATTAAAAAAATAAAAAATAAGAATATAGTTTTCATAATCGATGATATTGATAGATGTCCGGCTCGTATGATCATGGATATTCTCGACTCAGTAAAAAATTTCCTTGCCCCAAGTAGTAGAAATGTCAATAACAATATTTATAATAAATGTTATTTTATCATTGCCATGGATAATAATGCCGTTACTTCTATTTTAAAGAAAGAGAGGGGAGAGGAATATGAGAAAGAAGAAGTTCTCAAATTTTTTGATACAACTGTTAGATTAAGTCCTTTAAGAATTGGAGACTTAATAGAATTCTCAAAGTTTGTAGCAAAAGAAACAAATATATCTGAGGAGGTTATTCAAGTGGCGATATATGGAGGTTTTGATACTCCTCGGAAAATAAAACATTTTCTTAATTCTTTTAATGTAGTATATCATATTGCTAAAGAGCGATATAAAGAAGGTACTTTTCCTTTCGAACCTCAAAAAATCTCTTCAATAATAGCAAAAGTTTTAATACTTCAACTTGTTTTTCCTTATGAGTTTGAAAAGTTAGTTGAGGATATTTCACTACTGGAAAAATGGGAAAAAGAAGCCGAAAAAATATTCAAAGGCAATCAAGGTGTAGATAAAACCAATGAAAAAGATTTTTCTTATAAAAATTTATTGAAATTTCTTTGGGCAACAAAAGATATACGTATTACCGATATAGACGCTTTTTTACATTTTAAATTACCTGCTTATGCTACAAAACTCCCGGATTTCTCTCTATTCAAGAACGCTATTGTAGAAAATGATATTGCACAGATTAAGGAACTTATGAAAGAAATAGAAACTTTCCAACAAAAAGATGCATTAATAGAACTTCTTAGAGATATATTAGAAATTCATCCAACTGATATATTTCTATCAAATATTTTACAATCTGCCATTACTATTTATAAATTGTTGGATTTACCACATCAACTAAATGAAAATTTTTCGAATTTATTAATACGTCATATTCTAAGAGCTGAGAATATACTATCTTTTGACCCTGAGATAGTTTTCGAACTATTAGAGTATGTAAAAGAAAAAGCTAAATGGACTGATGATATAATAAATTTGAGTATTCAAAATATAAATGAAGGAACTAATCCTGTAAATATATCAAAATTTATTAAAATTTTGTATGAGAAAGAGTATATAATATGAAAGATTTTAAAAAGGCACTAACATCAAAAGAAATAAATGAGAAACTGAAAGAATTAGGAGAAAAAAAACCTTTATGGATTATACAGGTTCTTAAAGACCTTAAATTACCGAAAGGCAAAGAGTATAAGAATTTTAATAACCCAGTTCCAAATCCAGAAATTATAAAAAATTTAATTAGTTTATTAAATGAAAAAGAGGAGAATATTGAATTAAATAAGAATATAATATCTATAAGTTACAAATTTTGGCATAAGGAGTATATTGATTTAATTATTCAAAAATGTATACATATCTTAAATTATTATAACCAACAGAATGTTTCGTCTATAAATTCACCTATAGAGCTGGTTTTGGGTATTATAGAAAATATGCCTGAGCGAGTCCCTCCAAATCTCTCTCTTGGAATTGCAGATCAACTTTGGTCTTTATATACAAGATGTCCAAATCAAGAAGAAAAAGTTAAAATTATGAAATCCTACATTCTTTCTGTTTCCTCAATTCCTCGTTCTCAAATTGGAAATCGTTTTACGAATATTATTGGACAAATAGCTGCTTATAATTTACCATATTTTAAGGAAATTTTTAAGTTTATATCTAAATATAAAAAAATTGATGGAAATTGGAGATGGAATTTAGAAAACAACATTATTCAATCGTCTTTGAATAATATTCTGAATAATCCTATCGAATCTAATTTAAATAAATTTAATTTCATTTATTCAAAAAAAAGAAGATTTATTCAAGATAATGAGCTAAAACAAATTATAATTAAAATAGTAACACAGAGTTCAGATAATGTTTTTGAAATATGGAGGAGTCAACTAATAAAGGCAACAATTAAAGAGAAGAATTTGAGGGAGTCGATCATTAATGAACTAAAGAAGAAAATTGAAGACCCGAACTTTCAAATTCCGAAAGATCGAAGAAGAAAAATCTTAGATTTTCTTTTGGAGGTTATTAAAAAATTGCATGATGACAGTTTGAATACACAAATTGGCGAATGGATATTTAAATTCAGTGAAATTTCACATTTACAACCTTTGTTCCCTCAATATCTAAATGAAGCAAACAATTTGCTTAGGAGTAAATTTAGAACATATATAAATGCAAAAGTAAAAAACCTATGTAGTAAAAATTTAGATTTTATTAATTCTCAGTTATTTGTGTTAAATGCTTATTTAAAATTCCAGAATAAATTGGATAGGGAAGCTTTAATTTTCTTCACAGATGTATTAATACGAGCAATTCAGAGTAGGAATTCCACTTTTGTAAACATGGCTTATAATTTATTGGTTGAAGGAGTAAAAATTGATACCAGGAAGAAAAGAGACTTAATCGATTCAATTGAAAGTTTAATCTTACATTTTCCTCAAGAAAAAGAGAAATGGGAAAGAATTTTAAGTGAACTAAAGATTAGTAAAAGAAAAATGAAAAAATGAAATTAGTAAATTTAAGAGAAGTGATCTTAAATATAGGAGATGGGGGTACACCTTCAACAAAAATAAAAGAATATTTTGGAGGCGATATCCCATGGGTTAATATTGAAGATATAAAAAAGGATATATATGATACAAAAAGGCATTTAAGTGAATCTGGTTTGAAAAATTCCTCTGCAAAACTTTGGCCGGAAGGAACACTTATTTTTTCTTTTGGAGCTTCTATAGGAAAGGTTGGCATCGCAAGAGTTAAATTATGCACTAAGCAGGGAATTGCTGGGATAATTCCTGATCCTAAAAAAATATACAATGAGTTTCTTTATTATATTTTGTTAAGACAAGGTGATCGAATTAGAATGATCGGCCAAAGTATGGGAAGTACAATAAAAGAGGTAAGACCATCAAAATTGGTTAGATTAATTAGTTTTCCACTTCCTCCGCTTCCCGAGCAACAAAAAATCGCTGAGATTCTTTCGACTGTGGATTCTGCAATTGAAAAGGTTGATTCTGCAATTGAAAAGACAAAGAGATTAAAGAAAGGTTTAATGCATGAACTTTTGACTGAAGGCATTGGACACAAAGAATTTAAAAACACAGAAATCGGAAGAATCCCGAAAGAATGGGAGGTAGTGAAACTTGAGAAAGTTTCCTTAGGTTTTATAGGTGGAGGCACTCCATCTACTTCGAAACCAAATTATTGGAATGGAGATATAGCATGGATGACAAGTGCACATTTAAATGGAAGAGAAGTTACAACTGGTCAACGATATATTACAAGAGAAGGATTAAAAAATAGTGCCACTAAATTGGTTCCAAAAGATAACTTGCTTGTGGCTACAAGAGTTGGTATAGGGAAAGCTGCTGTAAATAAAATTGAGATTGCTATAAGTCAAGATCTAACAGGTGTCATAATAGATAAAAACAAAGCTCTTCCTGAGTTTCTTTATTGGATTATTATTAATAGTGAGAAAAAATTAAAATCATTAGCTCAAGGAAGTACTATAAAGGGAATCTTAAGAGAGGAATTAGCGAAATTAAAAATTCCACTTCCGCCTCTTCATGAACAAAAGAAAATTGCTGAGATTCTTTCAAGCATTGATAAAAAGCTGGAAATCTTAAGAAAAAGAAAAGAAAAACTCGAAAGAATTAAAAAGGGATTAATGGAAGACTTATTGACAGGGAAGAAAAGGGTAAAAGTATGATTCAGAAGTATATAAAAGGAACGGTTTATGTTTTTATTGATGCATCCAATATCTATCATTCATTTAAGAAATTAGCTTGGAAAATTGATTTCTTAAAGCTCAAAGAATATTTCGAGAAAAATACAGATTTAGGCAAGATTTATTTCTATACTGCCTATGACCCCAGTTATTCTAAACAATGTAAATTTTTAGATTTCTTAGAAATAATTGGTTATACAGTTAAGAAAAAGAAAGTAAAGTTTATAAAGGATAGCCAGATGGAAGAAGGTGGGTTTCGTAAAGGGAATTTAGATGTGGAATTAACAATCGATGCTGTCCACAATAGAGATAAATTTCAGTCTTTTGTATTGTTTTCAGGAGATAGTGATTTTGAGGCACTTGTAAAATATATGAGAGCTTACAGAAAAAACTGTGTAGTTGTTTCTACTAAAGATCATGTATCAATTGAACTATTGAGACAGGCAAAATTTATTGATTTAAAAAAATTGAAGAGAGAAATTGAGTTGAAATGATAGAAATACTGAGTCCCCCTGACTTGAAAGTCAAGGGGAAGTTTTGTTCCGCCCTATCGTGATAGGGCAATATAAAATATATATGAAAAAAGTTATTTTGTCAACAAAAATGAGAAATTCTGATACTAAAAATTCTAAATTCGAAGCACTAAATTCTAAACGAAAATCCAATGCTCCAAATTACAAATTCCAAACAGTTTGGAGAATTGAGGAATTAGAATTTAGAATTTAAGGAAATGTTTGGTTTTAAAGAGAAAACATTAATTGAAAAGTTTATAATAAAAAGACTCATTGAAAAGAGATGGGAGTATATTCCAGCGGATGAGCTTGAAAGAGAGAGTACTGAAGAGCCTCTTTTGGTTTCTAATCTTATAAAATCTATCCTGAGAATTAATAAAGAATTAAATATTGCTAATGAGGAAATAAATCAGGTTCTGAATGAATTAAGACTTACAGGAGCAGGAATTGAGGGTGCAAAGAAAATCTTAAATTTCTATAAATGGGGAGTTCCTGTAAAATTTGAGAAAGAAAAAATAGTTGATAGTATCCAGCTTTTTGATTTTGAGAATATTGAAAATAATGAGTTTATTGTGACAAATCAGGTCATATATCAGGGCAGAGAAAGAATTAGAACAGATATTATTCTTTATGTAAATGGTATTCCTCTTGTGAATATTGAATGTAAAGACCCAACAAAACCAGGAGTGAGCTGGTTTGATGCTTTTAAGCAGATTAAGGATTACGAGAGTATTATCCCTGAATTATATAAATATGTTCAGATTGGAGTAGCAGTAGAGAGCAAAGCAAAATATTTTCCTATTGTTCCCTGGCTAAGTGTAAATGAAGTGCATACTTATGAGTGGAAAGAGGAAAATAAGGATTCAGTTGACTCTGTGATTGAGATGCTTTCTCAAGGAATTTTACTCGATATGATTAAAAATTTCTTATTTTATAGAGTTGAAAGGGGTAATGCGTGCAAGGTTATTGCAAGATATATGCAATACAGATCGGCGAATAAAATAGTTGAAAGGGTTAAGAATAATATTAGAGGTATAGAAGAAAAAAATAAGGGTTTGATATGGCACTGGCAAGGCTCTGGAAAAACTCTTACGATGATTTTTTCCGCAAATAAGCTCTATTTTCTTAAAGAGCTTGAAAATCCAACCATATTTTTCATTGTTGACAGAATAGAACTTGAGGACCAATTGAATACTGAATTTAGCTCTCTCGATATTGTGAAACCTGAAGTTATTGGTTCTATAAAAGCACTCGAAAAAGTTTTAAGTTTTGATAATTATAAAGGGAAAAGGGGAATTTTCATTGTGCTTATTCATAAATTTAGACCTGAAGAACTTAAAGATTTGCAAAATATAATGGAGAAAATCTCAGAAAACAGAGAAACCATGATGACAAGAAAAAATGTTATAGCTTTTATTGATGAAGGGCATAGAAGCCAGTATGGAATACTTGCTTCTCAAATGAGGAGTATTCTTAAAAATGCTTTCTTTTTCGCTTTCACTGGGACTCCTATAGCAAAAAGAGGAAAAGATACCTATCGTCAATTTAGTAATCCACCCGAGGAACTTTATCTTGATAAATATTTTATCACTGATTCCATAAAAGATGGATTTACAGTAAAGATTGTTTATCAGCCAAGATTGGAAAAAGATGTTCATTTAAAGAAAGATTTATTAGAGGCATTTCTTGAGTCCGAGTTTGAAGAAATACCCGAAGAAATAAAAGAAGAGGTGGAGGAAAAAGTAAGAAGGAAATTGAATTATATCAAACTTTTTCTTGAAGATAAAGGACGAATCAAAGTTATTGCAGAAGATATAGCACAACATTTTAAAGAAAATTTTGATGGGAAATTTAAAGGAATGGTTGTTGCAGGAAGCAGAAAAGCCTGCGTCATTTATGAAAACGAGCTTGCTAAACACTTGCCTGATGAATATTTCAAAGTTGTAATGACAGAAAGTGAGAGAGAAACCGATCCTCTTCTTGCCCGTCATGTTGCTGAAACTAAGGAGAAATATGGATTTAAGGATATAAGTGATATAAGAAAAGACATAATAATTAAATTTAAGGAAGAGGAATTTCCTCGGATTTTGATTGTGACTGATATGCTTCTAACTGGTTTTGATGCACCAATTCTTCAGGTAATGTATCTCGATAAACCATTGAAAGAACACAGACTACTTCAGGCAATAGCAAGAACAAACAGACCTTTTAAGGGCTTGAAAGAAGCAGGGATTATTATTGACTATGTAGGAATTTTAAAAGAATTTAGAAAAGCTTTCGAGATGTATAGTGCTGGAGATATTAAAAATGTAATATTGGATTATGAAAGTTTAGAAAGAGAATTTGTGAACCTTATCAATGAAATTCTTGAAATATTTAGAGGAATACCAAAAGATTATGAAAGAGAAAATCTTTTAAAGGCTATTGAGATTTTAACAACTGATGAAAGAAAAGGGGAGGAATTTATAGAAAAATATAGAAGTTTGAGGAAGATTTTTGAAGTGCTTGGTCCTCATGAAGTGAAACTTAATTATTTTGAAACTTATAAATGGATTTCTGGAATATATACCTATTATATGAAAGTAGTGCTTCGAAGTGAGAGTGTAGATAATTATGTGCAGAAGTTCTTTGAAAAAACTGTAAAATTTGTTCACAAATCTATTGAAATTAAAGAGCTTGATAAAGAGCTTCCTATTATTAGTTTTGATGAAAATTATCTTAGAAAGTTAGAAGAAAGAGTAAAAAGCAGAAAAGAGAAAGCAGTTAACATGCTTTTCACACTACAAAGATTCGTGCTTGTTGAAAGGCATAAAAATCCAGTTTATGAATCTCTTGTTGAAAAAGTCGAAAGACTTATTCAATTATGGAAAGAAAAAACCAAAGACTATAAAAGGATTTATATTGAAGGAGCAAAAATAATAGAAAAGATGAATCAACTTACTGCAAGACAGAAAAATCTTGGATTTTCAAATTTCGAATATTCGATTCTTCTTTCGCTTGAAGGAAAACTTGGAAAGAGGGAAGAGCTTGTTGATGAAGTAAAGAAATTATCAAGTTCTATTCAAAAATATCTCTTTCCAGGATGGTTGAATCAAGTGACTATAAGAAAAGATGTAGAAAGAACTGTGAGAAGATTTATGATAAAGCTTAAAAGCAAATATAAATTTTCCTTTAAGGAAATGGATGAATTATATAAAAAATTGATTGATAGCGTGAAAAATTATGCAGAATGATAAAAGGCAAAGATTCGAGGTATCTTTCAGAAGTATAAAATATCCGCGACTGGAATTTAAAACAGGAAAACTTTTACTTGTCCTTCCTTTTGGTCAGAATCCAGAGGCCGTTTTAAACAAGCATAAAAAATGGATAGAAAATAAGGAGAGACTCATAAAGGATTATATGAAAGAGGCTGAGAAAAAAAAGATTTTTAAGAGAGAAGAGAAAGAATTTAAAGAATTAGTTTACTCATTAATAAAGAGAGATTGTGAAGAATTAAAAGAGAAGGTAAATAAAATCTTCTTTCGAAAAATGAAAACCAAATGGGCAAGTTGCAGTAAAAGAAGAAATTTAACAATAAATACCTTAATGAAATTTTTACCTGACTACTTAATCGAATACATAATTTTTCACGAAATTGCTCACTTAAAAGAAAGAAAACATAACGAAAACTTCTGGAAAATCATCTCAAAAAAATTTAAAAATTACGAAGAAATGGAAAAAGAATTGTTTATTTACTGGTTTTTGATTTGGAAAGAAATTTTATTTTAAAGATTATACCATTATTGAATTTCATCTACTTGATCTAATATATTTCTCATGTTATTTTGGTTAAGAATTGATGTTTAAACAGCCCAATATTATTCGTTCGAAGCTGGATCAGATTGGTCGTCATTTTAATACTCATCGTATTGAACGAGCCTTGCTATCTTTAAGCGAAGCAATTTCAGATTGTATCAGCGCTATTAATCGAGCTGAAAAATCAGGGGATCAGGAATATTTAGATGTAGTTGTTGATGAAGAGACATATTACATAGAAGAATTTCTTGGGATAGCATTTGTAGTCTGCCAGACTGATATCACATATGTTGTGTCAAAAATAAAATCTCTTCATAAATATTGCAAGGAATCCGTTAAAGTGGAACTTACTAGTACTGATAGCAGTAAGGAGAATATTATGAAGTTGGGCAGTAAATTTCTACATCAAACTCCATATACAGCTGTTCAAGTGATTGACGCGTTTGCAAATTATTTTAAACATCGAGAAGAATGGAACTTATCTTGGGAAAGTCCTCATAAGAACGCTCGAAAAACAATTAAGATCCTTAGAGCTGTTGGCGCGTCACCATTTTCAACTAGTAATTTCAGAATGATTTCAAAAAAGTTAGGAAATAAAAATTTTGACAATCTTATGATTTTTTCAGACATTATACAAGACTGGAGAAAAAATCTCCATGATAAATATGAAGAAGAACTTAAGATAAAGGGATTGCTTTAAATATAATAGTTTAAAAAGGAATTAAAGAGAGAGGTTTTTATTATTCGCTTAGAGCCCGTATTCAATATAATAATTACTTCCTTTGTTTTTCGATGTAATAATATGTCATAAATCCTAAGCTTGGAATCTCTAAATTTCAACAAATCTCTTTTTTCGAAAAATCCCAATAAAATTCTTAAAAAATCCGACATATATATATGGAGGAAAAAATTACAATTTATGAGAGATGTTTTTTGTTAGATAGAAAAGAGAGAGGAAATTAGAAGGTGAACTTTCCTATTATTCATTTGATTATAAGAATTAAAAAACATTTTAAAAACAAAAAGAAATTAGATTAAATGACTAAAGAAGAATTAGAAAGATTATTAGAAGGGGGGACTGAAACTCAACGAATTGAATTTAAAAAATCTTGCCCTTGGGATGTTAAAAATTTTCCAAAGGATATATTAGCATTTTCTAATGTTAGAGGGGGTGGTTATATTATAATTGGAATAGAGCAAAAAGAAGGAAAATACGAAAGAGGGGGTGTATCTATTGAGCATATAAAAACATATAATCAAGAGATAATGCTGGATCAAATGAGTAACTTTGCAGATCCAGGAGTAGATTTCGAAGTTAATTTCTCAGAAGATAAAGATGGGAAAAAATATGTAATAATAGCAATTAAAGAATTTAAAGAAATTCCTGTTATTTGTAAAAAAGATAGTGAGGATACAAAGAAAGGAGTTATATATTATCGAAGTACAGGTAGAAGACCAGAAAGTGCTCCTGTATCCAATTCCTATGATATGAGAGATATTATTGAATTAGCAGTAGTTAAAATGATGAGAAAGAAAAGAGAATTAGGTTTCACTGTAGAAAGTTCAGATGAGGAGTTATTTGATAAAGAATTGGAAGATTTTATGAAAAATATCATTACTAAAATAAAATCAAGAGGTTACTGGAAAGTTCGTTTTCGTCCCTTGATTTATAAAAAGAATAGAATTCCTAAGCTAAGTAATTGTAAAGAGATTGTCAAGAGAAATGTAGTAATATTTAGAGGTTGGGACTATCCTCACTTCCCAATAAGAGGAGGTACAAATAGTGGATTATTGCCTGGGAATAATTTTTACGAAGCCTGGATAGATCGGCGTGTACATAAAGAATTTTGGAGAATGTATCAGAGTGGACAATTTATTAATTATAGAGCCTTATGGGAAGATTGGGATGAAGAAGATCCTTGGATAGTCGAACAAGAAAAAAAGCAGCCAATGAAATATTTAGGAGTTTTGCATACAATCGGACAAATAACAGAAATTTTCGAGTTTCTTGCAGGTTTAAGTAAAGAAGGTATCTTTAAAGAAGGAATGAATTTATTAATTTCCCTTAATAATACAATGGATAGGAAATTATGGCTGGAGGACAGATCACGAATACCATTTTTTTATGACCATAAGACTGGAGCCCCGGCTATTAAATTCCAGAAGGAATATACCGAAAGAGAGATAATAGAAAATTCAACTGAATTAGCAGTTGAAGCAATTTTATATTTTTTTGAAAGATTTGATTGGATACCTTCTAAAGAAATGATTAAAGAAGATCAAAAGAAATTATTAAGGCATAGAAGATTTCTGCCCTTTTAAGCGGGACTTTTAATTTTAAGGGGCAATAATGAAGTCAAGTTTTGCATCATAACAATCTCAAACCCAACCAACTGAAAATTTAACTCTTCTTCTCAAAACCTAAATCCTCAATTCCAACGAATATCCCATTAATAACTATTAAATCCAGTTTCCATAAATCTCAAAAAACAGTCATTATCAAACTTTTATTCAAGGTGATATATAGTTCACTTGACATATAAATTTATGTCAACTATAATTAACATAAAATCTATTATAGGTTAAGTTAAAATGACAGATATTAAGGAAGCATTAAAAGATTTTAACCCATGGTGGAGAGGTGAGTTTAAAATTGATTTCAGAGAAAGAGAAATTTACAAAAAGATACAGAAATTTATATCTTTACCTCAAATTATTGCATTTACAGGCTTGAGAAGGGTGGGAAAGACAACATTGATGTTTAAAATTGTGGAAGATTCAATAAATAAGGGTTTTGACCCGAAAAATATTATTTATTTTTCCTTTGATGAGTTCAAGGAGATAAAAATAAGAGAAGTAATAAAAGAATATGAAGAATTAATGGAAAAGGATATTAGAAAAGGAAAGTATCTTTTATTGCTTGATGAAATTCAGAAGCTAAATAATTGGGAAGAACAAACAAAAGTTGTGTATGATATGTTTAGAAATTTTAAGATATATATTTCTGGTTCTGAATCTTTATTTATCAGAAAAAAATCAAAAGAGAGTCTTGCAGGAAGAATATTTGAGTTTAGGGTTGAACCATTATCTTTTAAGGAATTCCTTTTATTTCAAGGAATTGATTTAAAGCCAATTGAACTTTATGAAAAGGAACTTCGGAAATTGTTCAATGAGTTCATAATAACTTTGGGTTTTCCAGAAATGGTTGGTATTAAAGAAAAATACATAATAAAAAAATATGTTAAAGAAAGTATAATAGAGAAGGTTATTTATAGGGATCTTCAGACCTTATTTAAAATTAAAGAGATTTCAATAGTAGAGTCTCTTTTCAATATAATTATGGAGGAGCCAGGACAGATAATTGAGCTTTCTGAATTGGCAAATGAGTTAAAAATCTCAAGGCAAACTCTTTCAAATTATTTAACTTATCTTGAAGAATCATTTTTAATCAGAAAACTTTATAATTTTTCAAGAAGTCGGAGAAAAGTTGAAAGAAAATTGAAAAAATATTACCCTTCCATGATTTCTGTAGATCTTTTATTCAAAGAGGACAGTTTTTCTAAATCAAAAGTTTTTGAGTGGTTAATAGTTAATCAATTAAATGCTGAATTTTTCTGGAGAGACCCTTATAAAAATGAAGTTGATATTGTTTTATTGGAAAAGGAGCCATTGCCAATTGAAATCAAATATGGAAAAATCGAAGTCAAAGGAATATTGTCTTTCATGAAGAAATTCAGGGTTGATAAAGGTTTCATAATTTCTTGGGATAAAGAAGGCGAACAACAAATTAATGGTAATGTAATCTCTATAATACCTGCATACAAATTTTTATTGAGGTAATGACTTTATTTAAAGAGAAAAAGTGGATGGAAAAGGGTTAAATCTTTCCTTATAATAATTTTTAAAAACTTCTCAATCTCCATCAGTCTCCCCAGTCTTAACAAATCTCTTTTTTTTCTAAAAATCTAATATGTTATGGACAATTATATAATAAATTGACAAAAAGATGTATTTATTTTATATATCAAATGGAGGTAATAAAAATGTTGAAAATTAATGTGTCTTTTCCTGAGGACTTTTTAGCTGAAATAGATGAAATAGCAAAAGAAGAGGGTAAATCTCGGAGCAAAATTTTAAGAGAGGCGGTAAAAAATTATATTAAGAATTATAGAGAAAAAAAAGCAGAAGAAAAGAGAAAAGCAAACATTCAAGAAGCTATAAAAATACAGGATAAGTTGAGAAAAAAAGCTGGAAATTGGAATGGAGTAGCAGAGATTCGAAAATGGAGAGAGAGAATATGAAAAATACCTATGTTCTTGATAGCTCAGTAATTATAAAATGGTTTTCAGCAAGGGATGAAGAAGATATCGAAAAAGCTTTAATTTTTCGAAAATTACATCTTCAAAAAAGATGTAAAATTATTATTCCTGCTCTTTCTTTTTATGAAATTGGAAACGCATTGAGGTATAATCCTTTTTTTGATGAAAAAGATGTCAAAGATGCTATAGAGAGTTTATTGAAGATGGAACTTAAGTTTGTCCCTCCAGATAAAGAGGTCGGTAAATTGGCAGTAAATATTGCCTACCAGAAGGGGATAACTTTCTATGATGCATATTTCCTCAGTTTGGCTAAAATTTCTAACTGTTTGCTCGTTACAGCAGATTATAAATGCTATGAGAGAGTCAAAGATTTTGATTTTGTAGTAAGATTGAAAGATTTAGTTTTGGAACAGAATTCATATTGATAAACACCTGTTACTAAACATTCATTAATTTTCTCACTTTGTTTGGTAATATTTTGGATTTATGTTAACCTCCGTTTTGAAGTTAACAATTGTTAATTTTATTATTAAGTTCGTAAGGGAATTAAGGAAATGGAAAAAATGAAATATAACAATTCCTCAGTTGGCTAATGTGCGATTGAATCTGCGATTTCAGACTCCTCCAGTTATAACAGTTCAGGGGGTGACTTGTTTAATTGACCAGTGAATCTTTTTTACCACTCATTAGGATTCTTGAGGAGAAAGTAACCAAAGCCTAATGTAAAAATGAAATAGACGGCCACAATACTCCAACCGAGAAAATTCATCAACCCGGATAGATTAACAAATAGAGAAACGAAAAAATTAATCAGATCGTAAAGGAATCCGAAGAAAACAATAGCCTTAAGGGCTTTTGAAGCCTCGGAATTTATGGCAAGAAAAAATAGAAAGAACAGACCCACGAGTGCTCCCCCGTATTCCCGAGCAAAGAAAGCCCCACCAGGACTTATTGTCACATCAAGCAAGGATACCAGCTTCTCTGGTATGATCAAAAGAGGAAGACCAAAACCAATGCAGACAATAGACTTTATAATCAAGACAGCTTTAAGTTTCATAAAATAACCTCCTCTTTATATTTGTTTTTTATTCTGACTTTTAAATATAAAAATTTGGTTTTCGATGTAATGACTAAATGAGCCTTTTTTGGTTGATTTTCCATTAAACCATTGTCAAAGAGTATAAATCATAGCAAAAAAGGTGTCAAGAACAATCGGAAGTTGTGTCAACTTTTGGTAGGGGATACCTATGGAAAAGTTACAATCTAATAATAAGCCAGGATTTTTAAAAAACCAATTACAAATCTTGAATTCTAAATCTCACAATCTCCATTAATCTCATAGTCTCAATCAGTCTTCCAGTCTCAAAAAATCTCTTTTTTCCAAAACCATTCATTATCAGACACTCATAAATTTTCCCATTATTGAAAACTATTTTATATTTGACATGAAGACACTATTTTTATATATTTCTATTTTCTGAGTTTTAACTTCATTAATTTAAATCCATTCTAATTTTTAAAAAACTTTTTGGAGTGATAAAATGAGAAATATGCAAAATCATTTTTCAGAAATAGCTTCTAAATACAGGGAATTAAGAATAACTGATATCGAACCCATTTTATATATTAAAGGTATGGTTAAAGATTTATCGAAAATTGTTGGAGCAGATGTAGGATGCGGAACCGGAAGATACAGTTTAAAACTTCTTGAACATTTGGGCGATAAGCTCAATCTTTTTTGCATTGATTATAATGAAAAAATGCTTATTCAATTAAACAAGTATTTTACTCAGAAAAATATTGAAAATTTCAAAATTATGAGGGCAAAGGCAAGCGATTTACCTATAAAAAGCAATTCTTTGGATTGTATATTTGCTTTTAATGCAATTCACCATTTTAAATTTAAAGAATTCCTGGATGAATGTTCTCGTATTCTAAAAAATAACAGGTATTTATTCATTTATACCCGCTTAAAAAGTCAGAATTATAAAAATATATGGGGAAAGTATTTTCCAGGTTTTACTGATAAGGAAAATCGTCTTTATGAGTTAGATGAATTGGAGAGTATTATAAATCAGGTAGAAGGTCTGAGTATTCATTCTGTTAAATTTTTTAAATTCAAAAGAATTATGGGAATTCAAAAAGTCCTTGAAAAAGCAAGAAACCGTCATTATTCAACTTTTTATCTATATGACGAAAAAGAATTAGAGCGAGCGATTAATACATTCAAGCAAAATCTTTGTGCTAATTTTAAGGATATGAATAGAATTCAATGGTTTGATGAATATACTCTTGTGACTGTAAAAAGTGGCAGTCTCGAAAATTGCTAAAAATTTGTGAACCCTATTTAAGAAACATTTATTGAAATTCTTTTAAGATGTATAAAATATAAAAAGGAGGATGATTGTATATCAACTTTACAAAAAGAAATTCAGTGATTATAATTATAGGAAATTAAAGGAGGTTTTACCATGTATTCTTTTAAAAAAATATTTATATCTTTAGTAATAGCTGTTTTCATTATAGGTGGAGTCCTTTTAGGAGGCAAAGTTATACAAACCCAGGAAAGCGATAAATGGGATGGGCTGGAAATTGATTTAATAAGTTTAAAGGTCAAGAATAATGTGCTTACTGTAAAATTCAAATTAAGAAATGTTGGCTCAGAAGCTGTAGAGCCAGCTATTTATTTTAAAGATTGCTATATCATGGATGAAACCAATCAGAAAAAGTATTATCCACTAAAGGATTCTGATGGTAATTATATTGCGGGTCCAGTGAAATACAGTGGTAGTACATGGGGAGGAGGATTTTTTCAGTTTAAAATTGAACCAGGGAAAACAAAGGGAATGTGGATAAAGTTTCCAGAACCACCTGATAATCCAGAAACTATAACTATTCATATTCCCGGGTTTTTCCCTTTTGAAGAAATTAAATTGTCGAAATAGAGTTTAAAGATGAGAAATATAAGATTTTTATGTGTTTTCTTTTTGATTGCTTTAGTTATTTTAGGAGGGTGCAAATCAAAGAGCAAGGAAGAAATTAGCGAGAAAGGAAAAATTCAGTTTCAGGAAAAAAGTGAGGCAATTATTCAGCAAACTGCAGGAGTAGAGGAGGAAATCGTCATCCCGCCAGAGGCTCATAAAAAAGCAATCGAGGCGGTGAAGGCTTTAGGACCAGAAAGGGGAGCCAAAAGAATAAATTATCATATGGCACGGATTGAAGGAATCGTTCGAGGTTTAGTAGCAGAAAGCAAAGAGATTCAGGCAGCTCTTAAAGACTTGGGTGCAAAAGTTAGTGAAACAGAGGTGCAGATTAACCTTCCGGGTGATATTCTTTTTGATTTTGATAAATGGGATATACGTCCTGATGCAGAGGAAACCTTGAAAAAGGTGGCTGATATTATTAAAGCCTACAAGAGCCCTGAAGTTATTGTGGCGGGGCACACTGATTCAATAGGTTCTGAGGAATATAACCTTGAACTTTCTCAGAAAAGAGCGGATGCAGTAAAGGATTGGCTGGTAGAAAAGGGAGGAATAAATCCAGATATTATAAAAACCATTGGTTATGGGGAGTCTAAACCTATTGCTCCAAACACTAATCCGGATGGTTCGGATAACCCTGAAGGAAGACAGAAAAATCGTCGGGTGGAAGTAATAATAAAAAAGCAAAAGGATTGAATCAAAGAGAGGAATTAATTTAAGAAAATAAAGAGCTTAAATCTTTAAAAATGTTGGTTTTTTAAAGTTTATTTCCTCACCTGAATCTGTAAATCTTTTTAGGCTGAAAAAAAAAGATATTAAATCTTGAAACTTTGTTTTAAGATTTTCGTAAATAGTGGTGTGGGTTACTTTTAGAATTTTGCAATTCGAAAAAAAATGTTGTATAAAGTTTTATTGATTTATAAAACAGGAAGGTGGGGAAGATGAATGAATTAAAATTTCTAAAAAGTAAAATCGTTTTAATTTTTTTATTTTTACTATTATGTTTTCCTGCTTGGAGCTGGAAAATTCCTTCTTCTATTTCTCCTCCTCGGATTCCATGTCAGGAACCTCATTTTGCGGTGGACAGTTATAATAGGTTGCATGTTGTATATAGTGGAGAATATTCGAGGAACTTGGAAATCTTTTATAGTGTAATCTATAAAGGAAAGTTGCTTTACACAATTAATATATCAAGTAATTCAGGTGATTCCATTTCTCCTTCAATTGCGCTGGATTCAAATGACAATCCGCATATTGTCTGGGTTGATTCTTCTCTCGGAAATAAAGATGTTTTTTATATTTATTATTCAAATGGCGAATGGTCCTTTCCAGTGAATGTATCCAACAATTCTGGTGATTCAGAGAACCCTGAAATCAGTATAGATTCAAAGGGCAATATCCATATAGTATGGGAGGACAATACCAATGGAAATTATCAGATTTTTTATAAAAGATATTCAAATGGAAAATGGTCTTCTATAAAAAATCTTTCTCAGGATATTACTGAGTCTCATAATCCATGCATTGCTGTGGATAGGGAAAATAATATTCATATTGCATGGTCTGGCAGTGTTTCGGGTATTTATAATATTTATTATGTTAAAAGAATAAAAGGAAAATGGACTTCAGTTTTGAATATTTCGAACAGTTCTCAAGAATCTATTAATCCTTCATTAGAGGTCAATAATGGAAATGTATATGTGGTATGGCAGGAAAAATCTGATTCAAATTCCTATATTCTTTTCACAAGTTATGATGGAGAAAACTGGGCAACTCCTGTAAATATTTCAGGTGATTATATAAAATCTACACATCCATCAATTGCAATAAGTAATGGGGGCAATGTTCATGTTGTATGGGTAGAAGATAGAACCGAATCCGGTTCCTCAGAGGAAAATTATGAGATTTTTTACAGGAGTTTTTATAACGAATGGCTATCCATAAAGAATATTTCTAATAATTCAAGCAATTCAAAGAATCCAAAAATCAAAGTTAATGGAGAAAATCGTCTATATGTGGTATGGGAAAATGGAGGAGAAGATGACTCAGTAATTCTCTATAATAAGCAGACAAGACCTGTTGCTCGTGCAGGTTCAGATCAGAAAGGAGAAAAAGGAGATTTTATAAGACTGGAGGGTTCAAAATCATTTGACCCTGATGGAGAAAAAATTAATTATTACTGGTCCTTTAAATCAAAACCTGAAAGCAGTAAGGCTGAACTTTCTGATCCGTATGCTGTTGACCCGAGTTTTACAATAGATGTGGCTGGAACATATGTTATTGAACTACTAGTAGATGATGGTTCAGATAAAAGCGATCCTGATACAGTGGTAATATATGATGAAAATAAACCTCCTGTTGCTATAGCCACAGCAGATAAAACAATTGCCCTGATTGGAGAAAATATTAAACTTGATGGTTCTCGTTCTTATGACCCAAATGGTGACAGTCTCTCCTATTTCTGGTCCGTTAAATCCAGACCAAAATGGAGCAGAGCTATTATTTCTGATAATCAGTCAGAAAAGCCAACTTTTAAGCCCGATTATGCAGGTGAATATGTTCTGCAATTAGTAGTGAATGATGGAGAGGTGGACAGTGATCCTTTTGAATTGAAAATATTCGTAAAAGAATATGCAATAGATTTTTCATGTAATAAAACAACAGGACTTGCTCCATTAACAGTAAATTTTAATGCCCAGGTTTTCACAATTCCATCTCATAAGATTAAAAGTTATAAGTGGGATTTTGGTGATGGAAGAACCGGTACAGGTAAATCAGTTTCTCACACATATTTAAAACCAGGAATTTATACTGTTAGTCTGACTGTAATAAAGGAAAACGAAGAGGATGTCTCATACAGAATAACAAAGGAAAATTTAATTAAAGTTGTCAAAGTTTTTCCACCCCTAAATGTCAAAGTTGAAAGAATGATAGATAGAAGTTTCACCCATATAAAATATGTAAACAAAATAACATGGTCTGAAAATCTAAAAAACGAGGATGTGGTTAAATATAAAATATATAGAAGAGGTTTCAATCAGAGTGATAATGAATTTGTTTTAATTGCAACAGTTGATGGAAATACTTTTGAATATCTGGACAAGGAAATTGGAAAGACCAGAGGATTTGTTTATGCAGTTACGGCTGTTGATTCTCAGGGAAATGAAAGTTCAATATCAGAATACGCAATAGAATGGTAATTATTTTGAGGAGTTAGGAAAATGAGAAAATATCTATTCATAATTTTCTTATGTGCGTCATTAATTATTAATTTATATTCAGGAGAAAAAAAAGTTGGATTTTATCTTGGATTCAATCACATATCAGATTCAACATTTAAAGATGTTTATGGAAATGGAGGCTTAATTTTTGGAGCAAACTTCAGTTATGAAATACTGAAGAAAATTGATGTATGGACCTCAATAAAGCATTTTACTCAAACTGGCGAAACTACTTTATTAAAGGAAAAAGTGGATTTCAAATTAATTCCCTTTTCAATTGGAGCCAGATATAGGGTTGAAGTGGATGAAGGCTTGGAAACTTATTTTGGTGGAGGTGGAGACTTGTATTTCTATAATGAAAAAGGAATTGATTTTGAAACAAAAGATTCTGAATGGGGATTTCATATTCAAGGAGGAATTCTTGCAAAAATTTCAAAGAGATTATTCCTGGATTTTAATTTTAAGTATACTCGTGTTAAGTCAAAACCAGAAGAGGATCTGGAAATAAATTTAGGAGGAGTTGAAGGAGGAATCAGTCTTTTATTTTTATTTTAAAAATTTTAAAAAGAGGAATATGTAAAAATGAAAAGAAAAATCTTTAATTTATTGCTAATTATTTTATTTTCACTTTTATTTCTTTCTCTAACCTATTCCCAAGATGTCCAATCAATGTTAAGTCAGGCAGATGATTTGTATAGACAGAGAGAAGAGCTTTCAAAGGCAAGAGAAGCAATGAGTCTCTATGAGGAAATTATAAAAATTGATCCTCAGAATTATGAAGCTCACTGGAAACTTGCAAAAACAATATATTACATAGGAGAGCACCTGACATCAAAAAAAGAGAAATTAGCCCTTTATAAAAAGGGCATTGAAATTGCAAAGAAAGCTGTAAAGCTTGGTCCTGACAAGCCAGAAGGACATTTTTTCCTTGCAGTTCTCTACGGAGTTTATGGTCAGACAAGAGGAGTTCTTAAAAGTCTATTTCTCGTAGACGATATAAAAAAAGAGGTTTATAAAACAATTCGGATTGATCCAACAATTGAATGTGGAGGTCCTTATCAACTTCTTGGACGACTTTACTATGAACTTCCAGGTTTTTTTGGGGGTTCTAAAAAAAGAAGTTTAAAATTGCTCTTAAAGGCAAAATCCATATGTGATTCAGATCCTTTAACTTATTTATATCTGGCAGATACCTATCTTGCTTTAGGTAAAAAAGATAAAGCAATAGAAGAATTGAGAAAAGTTATTGAGATGGAACCCCATCCTGATTTAATTCCTGAAACAAAGGAGTATAAAAAGCAGGCAGAGGAGAAGCTTAGAGAACTGGAGAAATAATTTAAAGTATATATTAAATATTAAAAATTATATCCATTCACTAAATTTGAATCATTCCACTGGAAATGCTAAAATAATTTTGCTTTCTTCTAAAATGAGAACAATTCTATTTACTGGAAAAGGAGGAGTGGGTAAAACAACAATTTCAGCAGCTACTGGTATACTTGCATCTCAATTCGGACATCGCACAATGATAATTTCAGCTGATGCAGCGCACAGCCTTTCTGATGCCTTTGAGGTTGAACTTTCTGATACTCCCAGAAAAATAGCTGAAAATCTCTATGCTCAGGAAATAGACGCTCAAAAGGAAATTGAGAGGAACTGGGGAATTATACAGGACTATTTGACAAAGTTTTTTAATTCCCAAGGGATAGATAATATTGAAGCTGATGAGATGAGTGTTTTTCCGGGTCTCGAGGAGCTTTTCAGTCTGATGCAAATAAGAAAATATCATGATAGCGGAGAATTTGATTTGATAATCGTTGATTGTGCTCCAACAGGAGATACTTTGCGTTTACTCAGTGCTCCCGAAATAACAAACTGGTATTTAAAGCATATTTTTCCAATTCAGAGGACTGCTGCTAAAGCTATAAGACCTGTTGCAAATCGTGTTCTACCATTTCCCTTTCCATCAGATGATGTTTTTGAATCAATTAAGAAAATAACAACACAGATACAGGGATTGAGTGATATCCTTCGAGATTCTGGTAATTCAACAATAAGACTTATTCTGAATCCTGAAAAAATGGTTATAAAAGAATCTCAAAGAGCTTTTACCTATTTCAATTTGTTCAATTATTCAGTTGATTTAATTATTGTAAATAAAAAAATACCGGATAAGGTAAAAGACCCCTTTTTCAGGGAATGGAAGACAATTCAGACAGAACATAGGAAAACAATTTTTGAGCGATTTCATCCAATTCCAATAAGGGAGATAGATTTATTTGATAAGGAGATCACTGGTATAAAAAAACTTGAGAGGATAGGAAGAATTATTTATGGAGAGGAAGATCCAGCAGATATTTTCTATTCTGAAAAGCCCTTTAAGATTGAAAAAAATGGTACTGATTATATTTTTTCCATGAATTTGCCCTTTCTTAAAAAAGAAGAAATTGAACTTTATCAGAAAGGAGAGGAATTGATAATAAAAGCAGGAAAATATAAAAGGAATATTCTTCTTCCACGTATTTTAATGAATTTAAATATAAAAGAAGCAAAATTTAAAAATCATATCCTATCAATCCTTTTTACAAAAGGAGGTGAGTAAAAAATGGCTGAAAAAGCAGGTAAAGAAATAAAAATTGTTATTCCAGAAGACATCATTTCTATTTTTATTCCTGAGGAAACAATTCAGCATAGTTTAATGGCGAAAAAGGAACTTCTTTTGGCTCTTCGTTCATTAATTGATGCCAAAATTCAGGCAATTGAGAAAAAACTCGAGAAAAAGCCTCAAAAAAAGAAGAAAATTAATATTACACAGGAGTAAAAAATGTTGAAAACATTTGATGAGATAAGGGATCATGCATTAAGTTTTGAGAAAAAACGAGTAGTAATTCCAATGGCAGAAGATGAGACTTCTATTCGAACAGCAATTTATGCTTTTGAAAAGGGATTTGCAGAATCCATTTTAATTGGAAGGGAGGAAAAAATAAGAGAGACCTTTGAGAAAGTTAATTTTTCCCATGATAATTTTGAGATTATGAATGTTGAGACTCCAGAGGAAGCATCATTTAAGGCTGTGTCCTTAGCAAGAGAGGGGAAGGCGGATATTATTTTAAAGGGATATATGCATACTCATCTTTTGCTCAAAGCTGTGCTGAATTCAGAACATGGTTTAAGAACTGGCAGGCTGTTAAGTGATGTTTTAATCGCAGAGGATCCTGCTTCAAATTATAAAAGGATTGTGGGAATGAGTGATGGAGGTATAAATGTTCTTCCGAATTTAGAACAGAAAAAGCAGATAATTGAGAATGCTGTAAAAGTTTTCCATCTTCTCGGTTATTCTAAACCAAAAGTTGCATTACTCGCAGCAGTTGAAGTTGTGAATGAGGCAATGCCTGCAACAATTGATGCTGCTGAATTAACCAGAATGAATAGAGAAGGAGAAATAAAGGATTGTATAGTTCATGGACCACTTGCTCTTGACCTTGCTGTTTCTAAAGAGGCAGCTAAAAAGAAGAAGATAGAATCTGAAGTAGCAGGGGAGGCAGATATTTTAATAGTTCCCAATATTGAAGCAGGTAATATTCTTGGTAAAGCGTTCACATATTATACCCATTCAAAGGTTGGACATGTAATTGTAGGAGCAAAAATTCCAATTCTTATTCCTTCCAGAAATGAAAGCGAAAATGACAAGCTTAATTCAATTGCCTTAAGTATAATAGTTTCCCAATATAGGGATAAAATTTAAAGGGTGAAAAAATGGAATTTTATATATTAACGATCAACCCTGGTTCTTCATCCACAAAAATTGGTCTATTTAAAAACGATAGCAAAATATTTTCAGAGAATATAAGGCATCCTGAAGAAGAAATAAATAAATTTTCTAAGATTATAGAGCAGAAGGAATATAGAACAAATGCGGTTCTGCAGTGTTTGAAAAAGCATAATTTTGAATTGGAAAAATTATCTGCTGTTGTGGGAAGAGGAGGACTTTTGAAACCGCTTCAGAGCGGGACATATAGAATCAATGATAAGATGATCAGAGACCTTGAGGAGGCTAAGAGAGGAGAGCATGCTTCAAATTTAGGAGCACTAATTGCTTATTCTATAGCAAATTCGCTTGACATACCATCTTTTATAGTTGATCCAGTAAGTGTGGATGAATTCTGTTCATTAGCAAGATATTCAGGTTTAAAAAAACTTGAAAGGGAAAGTCTTTCTCATGCCCTTAATACAAAAGCAATTGCTAAAAGATACTGTAAGGAAAAAGAAAAGGACTACAGCAGGATTAATTTAATTATTGCACATCTTGGAAGTGGAATTTCAGTATCCGCTCATTTAAAGGGGAAAATGATAGATGTGACAAATTCTCGAGAAGAAGGTGCTTTTTCCACTGAAAGGGCAGGAAGTGTTCCATGTGTAAAACTAGCGAATCTTTGCTTCTCTTCAAATCTTAAATTTAAGGATGTTGAACGTATGCTATTTAAAGAAGGAGGTTTGTATTCCTATCTCGGAACAAAGGATCTGGTTAAGATAATGGATATGATAAAGGAAAGGGATGAGTATGCAAAAGAGGTGGTGGACGCAATGATTTATCAGATTGCAAAAGAAATAGGAGCAATGGCTACTGTTCTTAAAGGGGATGTGGATGCCATACTTATAACAGGTGGTATGGCACATGAGTCTTATATAGTAGATGAATTAAGAAAAAGAGTTTCCTTTATTGCACCAGTATATGTTTATCCTGGAGAGGATGAACTTCTTGCCCTTGCAGAAGGAGCTTTTAGAGTTCTCACGGGACAGGAAGATGCCAAGGAATATGAATAAAATATTGACAGTTATTCGAAAAATAGGGTAATTTAGTAATTGGATTTCCAAATGAAAAAAATAAATGACACTATACAAGATACTCCTCGTTTCTTGCATAAAAGAGTGAGGGTTTGGTTTCTTGAATTTATAAATCCTTTAGCAGATTTACTTGCAAAATATAAGGTCAATCCCAATTTAATAACAATAACCGGACTTTTATTTGGACTTGGTGCAGGAATACTAATATATTTTAATCACCTTTTCTGGGGTGGGATAGTTCTCTTAATTTGTGGTGCTATAGACACCCTTGATGGAAAAGTTGCTTCAAAATTAAATAAGAAAAGTTTATTTGGTGCCATATTTGACTCAGCACTTGACCGATATTCGGAATTTTTTGTATACTTAGGATTAACCGGGTATTTTTGGGCGAGTTGGGCGATATGGCTTATTTTGTTTGCATTGGTCGGTTCGATGATGGTGAGTTACACGAGGGCAAGAGCAGAAGGTCTCGGAATTCCTTGCACCACTGGTATAATGCAGAGAGCGGAAAGGTTATTGCTTTTAGCCCTCGGTTGCATTCTCAATGTTATAATTAGCTACAAGAATATTGTTCTAATTTCTGTTCTTGTTCTCATTGCTGTTTTCTCTAATGTTACTGCTTTTCAAAGAATTATTTTTGTCAGAAAGAAAGAAATCCAATTGAAAGGAGGTAAAAATGGGTAAAATAAGAGTTGCTATTATAGGAGTAGGTAACTGCGCTTCTGCTTTAGTTCAAGGTGTTCATTTTTATAAAAATGCAAAGGAAGATGAATTTATTCCTGGTGTAATGCATGTTAATCTTGGAGGATATCACATAGGTGATATTGAGTTTACAGCAGGCTTTGATATTGATAAGAATAAGGTTGGAAAGGATCTTGCTGAGGCAATTTTCACAAAGCCAAATTGCACAACTAAATTCTGCGATGTACCAAAGTTAGGTGTAAAGGTTTATCGAGGTATGACTCATGATGGACTCGGAAAGTACCTGTCCCAGATAATAGAGAAAGCTCCTGGACCCACAGCTGATATAGTGGGAATCTTAAGAGATACAAAAACAGATGTTGTTGTAAATTTCCTACCTGTGGGAAGCGAGGAAGCGACCAAATGGTATGTTGAGCAGGTTTTAGAAGCTGGATGCGCTTTTGTGAATTGTATTCCAGTATTTATTGCAAGTGAGGAGTACTGGAGAAGAAGATTTGAGCAAAAAGGGTTACCGATAATCGGAGATGATATAAAATCCCAGGTAGGAGCAACAATTCTTCATAGAACCCTTGTAAATTTATATTTAGATAGAGGAATGCCTATTATAAGAACTTATCAATTAAATACAGGAGGTAATACTGATTTTTTAAATATGCTTGAAAGGGAAAGATTAGCCTCCAAGAAGATTTCAAAGACAAATGCTGTGGTATCTCAAATAAAGGCAAGAGGACTTGATATTCCTCCGGAAAATGTTTATGTTGGTCCAAGTGACTATGTAGCATGGCAGAAAGACAATAAAATATGCTTTATAAGAATTGAAAGTGTTCATTTTGGAAATGTTCCCACATATCTTGATGTTCGCCTCTCAGTTGAAGATTCACCCAATTCAGCCGGTGTTGTGATTGATGCTATTAGATGCTGTAAATTGGCTCTTGATAATGGTCTTAAAGGAGCTTTAATCGGGCCTTCTGCATATTTTATGAAAACACCTCCTAAACAATTTACAGATCCAGAAGCTAAAGCTCTTACAGAAGAGTTTATAGCTAAATATGGAAAGAAAAAGGCAGAATCTAATACAAAAGAAAAATAGAGTTTTAATTCTTAATGTTTAAAAGATATCTAGTATTTTTCTGTCTTTTACTTATCACAACCAGTCTATTTTTTAGCATAGAGACCGGAGAAATAGTTGGTAAAGTTGTGGATGAAGAAGGTTCTCCACTTCCAGGTGTTACTATAACAATCAAAGGGCCAAGTTTATTAAAAGAGAGGGTTACATATTCTTTAAAAGACGGTACATTTAGGTTTCCTCTTTTGCCTACAGGAACTTATACTCTTACTTATGAGCTTCCAGGGTTTGTAACGGTTATTCAGAAAAAGGTGGTTGTTAGACTTGGCATGACCACTCATGTCTCGGTCAAGATGAAAATTGCAAAGGTGGAAGAAAAAATTACAGTTACAGCAATTCCTCCTTTAATAGATAAAGCATCAACTGATACAAGTTATAGATTGAGTTCCGAAGATTTAGAAATTGTTCCGACTCAAGCTCGGAGCGTTGCTGATGTTGTGAAATTCACTCCAGGGGTTACAGGTGTGAGAGCAAGCACAAGGAGAGGCACTCCTGAGAATGGTTTACCTGTGTTTCGCGGTGAAGGAGAGGAAGGTAATAACTGGTTAATAGATGGATTATCAGTTAGAGGCGTAAGGCTTAATAATCCAGGAATGAGGCTGAATTTTGATGCAATTGAAGAAATTCAAATAATCTCAGACCCATTTACTCCGGATTTTGGTTCTACCTTTGGAGGAATAGTTAATGTTGTGACAAAGAGTGGAGGAAATGAATTTCACGGAGAGACAGCTATTATATTCAGGGATAAGAATTTACAGGCAAAAAGGGAAGATCAGTTATCAATTTCAACAGAGCCAGAGTATTTCTCCCATTATAATTGGTATTTTAATCTCGGGGGACCAATTATTAAAGATAAAATCTGGTTCTTTATATCCAATAATTTTTATTTAGATTATGATTTAACACGAGAAAACTATCTAAGTTATTTATATATTCCAAAAGGTGAAAAAACATATGTGACCGATAATATCTTTGGTAAATTATCCTTTGCTTTGAATCCAAATCATACTTTTTTCTTAACCTGTTCCTTTGATAAATCAATAAGGCAAAAGGGAGGAACAGGTCTTCCTGAAATGTATGAGATAAAGGAATATAAGGATTATTTTTATAGATTTAATTATAAAGGAATACTTTCACAAAATACTTTTGTGGAAGCAGCAATTGGTCAAGTGAGAAGAAGTTCAGTTACTAAGCCTGATGATGGTGATCTTGGTCCAGCTATGTATTTTATTGAAGATTTAGCCCAAAATGTACATAATTCCCTGGGTGAAGTTAGAGACGAAGAACAGAGGACAGACTTTACTTTTAGAATAACTCATTACCTTGAAACAGATAAATCAGGCGATCACGAAATAGGAGCAGGTTTTCAATTTTATCGTGCAAGTTCTGATTTCAGGGTTAATTTTTCAGGACAGGATGAAGATCCATTTCCTGGAAATGGATTTGATAGTGGAACAAAATATCATTTTAATACATGGAAAAATAATAAAGGAACACCAACTCTTCTATGGGAATATGGTCCATTTGGTTTTGTGAATTCAATTCAGGGAATAGGTATATATTTCCGGGATAAGATTACCTGGAAGTGGTTTAATTTAATGCTGGGCTTTAGAAGTGCTACGCAGACAAATTATGATGATAAAGGCAATGTCCTGTGGAAATGGGGACTGAGTGATTTCTTCTCACCCCGTGCCTCCCTCTCTATTGATTTAACAGGGGATGGAAGAAATGTTTTAAAATTTGGTTGGGGTAGATTTTCAGATACAACTACTACAATGCATCTGGGATTTTTTAATCCTCAAGCTCCCCTTCAATTTAGAAGATATAAATGGGTTGGACCTCCAGAGCCAGATGAGAACCAGCTTCACAATCCAGAAAACTGGGAATTTATTAATGAAGAGAAAAGAGGTCAGTATAAAATAGCACCTCACATAAAGCCGAATTTTGTAACAAGATATCTTTTGGAATTTGACAAATTGATAGGGACGAACTGGGCTGTGAAGATGAGATATGTTAATTCCCGAGCAAGAGATCTTCTTGAACTTATTGGAGTATTTACTCTGGAACCTCCTTATTATTCCTTTGTTTTTGATAACTTTGAATTAAAAAGAAGGGATTATTATGGTTTTGAAATTGAAATAAATGGAAGAATTAAGGATAAATTTATACTTAATGCCTCTTATTGTTATTCTTCAGCAAAAGGAACCAATCCAGGACAGGTGGAAACTGGCTCATGGAGTCAGGAGGAGGGAAGCACCTATTATATAGGTTTATTCGGGAATCATATAAAGGTCCCTGATATTCCAGAACTTAAAGAATTAAAGGATTTAATTGACTGGGGATTTGGAGGACTTGGTGGTAGGGGAATTGGAGATGAGGGCTGGTATGGAAAACTTCCATACAGTGTTGATCATAATATAAAAATGAATGTTGTTTATTTCGCTCCATATGGATTTATTCTGACAAGTGCTGTTGAATGGCTCTCTGGTTATCACTGGGAAAAACTTGGTTTGGTTCCGTTTTTTGGATATTATGCCTTTCCTGAAGGAAGAGGATCACGAGAAACACCTCCCCATTTATATGTGGATTTGGGAATAGAGAAAAGTTTTAATTTATCAAGAATTCTTTCAGGTTTTTCGAGAGATGTTTTTCTTGATTTGAGAATAGATATATTTAATTTATTCAATAGCCAGAAACCAATTTCCTATGTAAAAGAAGACACTCCAGCCTTTGGTCAGGTCTGGGCAAGACAGGCGCCTCGCCAGGTTCAAATAATTGCCAAAATCAAATGGTAGAAGAAAATTATTCTAAGAGGTTTAAAGGTAGTTCAATAACAGAATAAGGGTCAATTATTGCTCCATTCAATTTAAATCCCCAGTGTAAGTGAGGCCCTGTAACTCTTCCTGTTGCGCCTACTTTTCCAATCACATCTCCCTTTTTTACAAGTTGACCTTCTTTCACTGTTATTTTCGAAAGATGGCAGTATAAAGAGAATAATCCATATCCATGGTCAATAATCACTGTATTTCCTGAATAGTATAAATCCCTAGCTAAAACCACCTTCCCTCTATTGCTTGCTTTCACTGCAACACCTTTGGGTGCAGGTATGTCCACACCCGTGTGTCTTGACTCTCTTCTCAGATTGAAGATTCGCCTTTCTCCGAAATTTCTCTTTGCTTGAAATTCAACTGGTAGTATAAATTCTCTTTCAAATAAATACTGAGGAGTAAGAGTTCTATATATTCTTTTTAAGATTGCTCTTTCTTTCTTGATTCTTTCTAATGCACGGGGTGGGGGTGTAACATATTCTTCTTTTACTCGAATTTTTTTTAATGGAAAATATTTCTCCTTTATTTTAATGACTCTTTTAATTTCGGTTATTTCAGATGAATTACTTCTTATTTTTATAATTATTGGATATTCACCCGGTTCTTCAAATAAATCAATTCCAATTAATGTAAATAGATTATTATTTCTTGATTTATAAAAAGAAAATTTTTTCTGAAAAATAAAGGCATCAGCAGAATATATATTCCTACCTTTAATTTTTATCAGCATCACATCACCTGGACATAATTCTCTGTAAAAGACTTCAATTACTAAGCCTTCATTTTCTTCCCAAGCTTCTTTTACATATGGAAATAAAGAATAAGATATGAATATAAAAAGAAAAACTGGAAAAAATAATTTAAAATAGGTTAAGAACTTCTTCATTTTGAATTCTTAAGCTATCAAAATTGTTTTTATTAGTCAAGATATTGCCTTATTGCCTCATTTAAGGATCTATATAAAAACATATTCATTGCCTCATGTAAGAATCTATATGAAAATTTAAACAATATTCTTTCTTATTACAACCTTTTTTTAATTCTTGAAGTTTAAACAACTTATTTTGAAGTCTTACTATTTTTCTTTTTAACTCTACTGGATTAAGTTCATCATATTGCGATTTAAGTTTCTCTT